>Ga0310121_10000089_pt1 | contig 87922 bp, 68 predicted proteins | sample CB27_Tmax_986_MG_FD_203504 | JGI IMG/M metagenome (GOLD analysis project Ga0310121, IMG submission 203504) | Marine microbial communities from Western Arctic Ocean, Canada - CB27_Tmax_986 | ecosystem: Environmental > Aquatic > Marine > Oceanic | place: Canada: Western Arctic Ocean | collected... | reverse complement strand
GACGTCGCCTCGGGCGCGCAGCCCGCGCTCCTACGTCTGCCAGTTCCCGACCCGATACCTCTTCTTGTCCTTGGGGTTCACGCCGCTGGATTGCGGCGACGCCATGGCTGCGCTCCCTCGACGGCATGGTATGCCGGAGCCCGCACCCAAGCGCATTCATGCGCCAACCCCCCGTCGTGCCTACTCAGTCAGGCAGCGCGAAGACGAAGAGCCCATTGCCCGCGTTGGGACGACGCTTCTCCGGGGTCAGCTCGACAGGGATGGAGGTCCAGCTTCCGCCGCCGATGCCGGTGCCGATCGCCACATACTGCTTGCCGTCGACAGAATAGCTGACCGGAAAGCCTTGCACGGCCGTCGGCAGACGGGTTTCCCAGAGCGTCTCACCCGTCTCGACATCGTAGGCGTAGGCCTGCCGGTCAAAGGTGCCGACAAACACGAGGCCACCGGCTGTGGTGAGGGCCGCCGAAATATAAGGCGTGCGTTGTCGATGCGACCACAGGATCTCTCCGCTGACATGCATCGCGACGAACTCACCAAGGTTGCCGTCGCTCTCCGGGTGCAAGAAGTTCTCACGGGCCACCATCCCGGTCCCACCGCCGCCTTCGCGCCATTCGACATCACTATAGATAGAACGCTGACAGTTGAGGGTCAGGGGGATGTAGAACGCCTCGGTCTCGGGGTGATACGCCATGGCGCGCCAGCTCTTGAAGCCCGAATGGCTCGGGCAGAACTCGAGCTCGGTGTTGAGCTCCGGTGTCATCCCGGGGCGGAATGACATCTGCCCGGTTGTCGGGTCGATGTCGACAAGATTTTGATACCCGAGGTCGGTCGCTTTGATGAACTCACCGGTCTCGCGGTCGAGCTGCCACATGATGCCGAGCTTGCCCATCGTAAAAACGGACGGGCGGCCATCGACGTCGACAAGGACACGTTCGAACACTTCGTCCATATCGTGGGATTCGCCGGGGAGGTGCTGGTAATACCAGCGCATCTCGCCCGTGTCGGGGTCAAGAGCAAGCGTCGAGCTGGTATAGAGCGCGTCGCCGTCGGTCCGGCGGCTGGCCTGCGCCCACGGCTTCGCCTGGGCCACGCCCCAAAACGTCAGGCCGAGGTCGGCATCGTAGGTGCCGGTGATCCAGGCGTCGCCGCCGCCGCGAAACATCATGGGCAAGTCGCCCCAGGTATCACCGCCGGGCTCGCCGGGACGTGCCACGGTGGACGTGCGCCATAGCTCTTGTCCGGTCCGGGCGTCGTGGCCGGTGATAAAACAGCCGTCGTCCCAAAACCGCATGCATCCGGCCATGCCCGAGATCACTTTGCCATCGGCAATCAACGAGCCAGCCGTGTAGGAGTACGCCTTGTCCGCATCGGCGACGTCGGCCTCCCACACGACATCACCGGTTTGCGTGTCGAGCGCGACGATACTCGCATCGGCGGTATTGAGAATGATGGTGTTTCCGTAGATGGCGATGTTGCGGTTTGGTCGGCCGCGTCCGCGCGCGGTCGGAAAGTTGCGGCGATACTCCCAGAGGAGGTCGCCGGTGGCGGCGTCGAGCGCTTGCACGATGTTGCCCGGGCTCGCAACAAACATCACCCCCTCATGGATGATCGGCGTGGTCTGCTGAGACCCGGCCTCCATGGCCCACGACCACACCATTCGGAGCTCCCCCACGTTCTCGCGCGTGATCTGATCGAGCGGGCTGTGCCCCCAACCATCCTGGGTCCGGCGCCAGTTGAGCCAACTTTCTACCGGTGGGTTGGCCAGGACCGCGTCGGTTACGGGACTGACGGCCGGGGCCTGCGCACCAACCGGTGTGGCAGCGACAACCGCGGCGAAAACACAATAAGCGAGACGGTTCATGGAACAGGCCTCCTTCGGGTGAAGTCCTTCGGTCGCACCGCAGGACCCGGTCAACGTAAGTATGCCATCTGAGCCAACGACACGGCGGCCGGTCACCGGCGAGGTGAGGCAGACCGCGAGTTTGCGAGCAACAGGCAACAGCCGTGGCCGGGATAACTCCGCGACCACGGTCCTTCGCCCAAACAGGACGAAGAGTGGCCTCTCGACGCGGTCCGAGACGATAATGAGGCGCAATTCCGGTCTCGACTGACCGGACAGTGGCCAAACGCTGCGCTGCACACTTTCTGACACCAGCCGATGACCGCCAAGAAACGACGACAACGGCAGGACTCCGCCAGGCCTACGCCCGCCCGACCCGGTCGGGACCACGGCCAGGGTCAGGTGCCGTTTTGGATCCCGGCGCTGCTTGTTTCCGGGTTTCTCCTTGTGTCGCTTTTGCCACGCGTCCAAGGCAGTCCGAACCTTACGTGGTCATTTTGGGGCGCCGGCGCCGTGTTGCTGGGATGGCTGGGGGTTGTCGCCGTGCGGTCGAGTACGCCCCTGACCCGGCCGCCGATCGTGACGGTACTCCGGCCTCAGCACTACATCCAGGCCCTGGTCCAGTTGGCGGTGTTTGGGTACTGGGGGTGGTACTGGCGACCGGTCTACGACTATGCCTGGCTTCTGGTGGCTCAGCTGCTCTTTGCTTACGCGTTCAGTATGGTCCTGGCCTGGTCCCGCCGTCAGACCTACGTCTTGGGGTGTGGACCCTTTCCGATCATCTTTAGCACAAACCTTTTCCTCTGGTTTCGCGATGACTGGTTCTATCTTCAATTCCTGATGATTGCCGTGGGTTTTATGGGCAAGGAGTTTGTGACCTGGACTCGGGATGGACGAAGGACCCACATCTTCAACCCGTCCGCATTCTCGCTCGGAATCTTTTCGCTGGTGTTGATCGCAACCAATACGACCGACCTAACACGAGGCGTGGATATCGCGACGACGCTTACGCTCGCGCCGAATATCTATCTGTTTCTCTTTCTGGCCGGTCTGGTCGTCATGTATTTCTTTTCGATCACACTCTTGGCCGGGTCGGCGGCGATGGTGCTGTTTGGCGCGAGCGCCCTCTACGCGCTGACGACGGGCGTTCCATATTTTGTCGACTCCGAGATACCAAGCGCGGTGTTTCTGGGGTTACATCTGCTCGTCACGGACCCATCGACCTCTCCCCGCACACCGCTTGGTCGCACGGTGTTTGGAGTGCTCTACGGACTGGGCGTGTTCGTCTTGTATTGGACGCTTGGCGCCATTGGAACGCCCACGTTTTACGACAAGCTCCTCTGTGTCCCGCTCTTGAACCTCAGCGTGCAGCAGATCGACCGTATTGTTGCTCGCATCTCCGCGAGTGTTAAGCGACCGCCCGTGGGCCTCTGGCACATCGCGCGCGGCAATGCTGCGCATATGGCGGCGTGGGTCTTGTTCTTTGGCGCAATGACCGCCCTCGGTTCGACGGATGGGCGTCATCGGGGCGACACGCTGCCATTCTGGATGGAGTTGTGCGAGGACGGAAATGCCCGCGCGTGCGAGCGATTGGTCCAGATCGAGTCAAATTATTGCCGCGACAATTCAGGATGGGCGTGCAACGAGCTCGGAGGTCACTACCGGGACGGGCGGTCTGTCGAACACGACCCCGTCCGAGCCTATTCACTTTTTGCGCAGGGCTGCGAGCTTCGGTTTCAGCCGGCCTGTCTCAACTTGCTCGGCCCGGAGGAGGTCATTCGGAGCCATCCACGGGTCTTTGATCTGCGGTTGTTGCTACGCGAAGGCGGACCCAATCTATTGAGCATGTCGGACCAGACGCTCTCCTCGCGCGCATGCGACCACGGCTGGACATTTGCCTGTCGTGAGGGCGGCGGCGAATGACCGGTCGCACGCTCTTGGTCGTAATGATTCTCGGATTCGCGGGATGGATGTTTCTCCAAACACCGAGTCCCGGGCCGGTCCCAGGGAACGGAGCCAGGGAGCCGACGGCGGCCGCGCCGGCTGATGATGCGACGTTGGGGTTTCGGTCTGATGCCTGGTTTCTCCCGGACGATGCACTGCTCGGGTTTGTGGAGATCCCGGCCGGACCGTTTCTCATGGGAAGCGACCGCGGTGGTGACCCGTTGGCATTTGACAATGAGCACTGGCCTGGAGGCGACGGTCAAGAGCTCGTCGATATCCGGACATTCTTTATTGGTCGGTTCGAGGTTACGGTCGCGCAATATGGGCGGTTCGTCGCCGCCACCGGGCATCCGGCACCGGACGAGGTCTTACGGCCCTCGCCCAACCATCCGGTTGTGAACATCTCATGGCCCGATGCGTTGGCGTATTGTCGTTGGCTAGAAACGACACTCAAAGACTCGCCCATCACGCCGTCACCTCTTGCGGGCGCCCTGGACGACGGTTGGCACGTGAGTCTCCCCAACGAGGCCGAGTGGGAGAAAGCGGCACGGGGTGCGGACGGACGTGTCTATCCGTGGGGTGCGCAGCCGCGTCTGGACCGGGCACACTTCGGCGTGGGAGGGACGGCGCCCGTCGGCAGCCTCCCATGTCCCGAGTGCTCATATGGGCTATCCGACCTCAGCGGCAACGTCTGGGAGCTGACCCGGAGCCCCTATCGCCCCTATCCCTTCCAGGCGGACCCGCGGCAAGCTCCCGGTGATGACGACAACCTCTCCGCGGACGCGCTCTGGGTCATGCGCGGAGGGCATTTCAGGGACGGGCCCCAGAACATTCGGACGGCTATTCGGGGTGGTGCAGATCCTGGAGCCAGACGCCCGTTTATTGGATTTCGAGTGGTGATCACTCCGTCGTGAACGGTCGTCGTGCTCAAGTCGTGCCGTCGGAGCACGGTGTCAGTGGATGGTGTCAGTGAATGGTGTCGCTGACAGCTTCGGGGGTTCCCTCAGGGTTGGCCAAGGCCCGCCCCAAGGACTTTGTCAGGGACTCTACCTGGGCGTCGAATGGACCGGCGACCACCGCGCCACTTGGGATTTCGATGGCGATGATGACACCGGTCTCGACCGGCATCACGATCCAACTCAGACCGCGAAGCGACACCGTCCGGTTCTCGGCCTCGGGGTTGAGCACTCGGTCAAAGCTCAAAAGGATCAGTCGCAGCACGTCACGAACGTCATCGTCGGTCCACATCGAAGGGCCCGTCCCTTCCCGATGCACGACCTCCTCCACCACATCATCGCGCCCTTTGAGCAGCACCTCGACCCCAAACGTCATGTCACCTCATTCCCTAGCGGCAACCACCGGTCTCCGGTCGCCTCGTTATTGTCTATCCCACCGGGTGTTTCTGCGGTCCTAGCTCGCGAACTGACGCAGCGAAAAGTCGACCATGCTCCGCCGCGACGCCGCGCAGGCCAGGCGCGATGAGGGCGCATGTTGAGCATATGCAAGCGATGAGCAACGCGCACAAGCGGGAGACCGGGCTGCTCATTCTTCGGCTACTCATCGCACGCGACGCTAGACCGGACGAGCGTCGTGTGTGAAAAGACGATTGCCTTCACGCATAAACAATTTCCTCAACTGAGAGCATCCAGCATATGTGATCATTCCGCACGATTCAGTGTCCGTAGCTGGATGTCTAACGCTTCAGGCTCTGTCACCGGTTCGCGACAGCTGAAGTTCGAGCACACATATGCAGTGGCGCGCCCCCCGTCTGTTCGCATGGGACCCACAAACGGCAAGTCCGTGGCCAGAGCCTCCTGACGCGGTCCAGGCTCCACGAGAAGCCGCACTGCAAACGGAAGATAGTGGGACGCGACGCATCGCCGCAGGCGCTCGGTATCCTCGCGTCCTGACGGACCCACCACGACCACTTGTGACAGCCCTTCGTGAAACTGGGCCAACGCCATTGTCATGAGCGGAACCACCCGAGCGGCCTGACCCAGCCGCGACCCAAAGCGGGCCAGCGTCGCCTCGATTTTTTTGCGGCCATCCGGATGGTCAAAGAGATGAACCAGCGTGAGAAGGTTGAGAACCGAGATCGAGCCGGCCGACGGCTCCGCACCGTCGTACTCGTCTTTCACACGCATCAGCACTGAGGGATCTTCCCCGGTGGTACTGAACCAACCGCCCGTCTCGTCGTCCCAAAAAAGCTCGTCTTGCCGACGCTGCAGCACACGAGCCCAGGTCAACCACCCGGGTTCGCCGGTTGTCTGAAACAGCTCGAGAAGACCCCAGACCATGAACGCGTAGTCCTCGCAGTAGCCGTCGACGGACGCGTGGCCTTGTCGATAGCGCCGTCGCAGCACCCGACGGGCCGGGTCCCACAACGACTCTTGCACAAACGTGGCGGCGCGGGTCGCCAACCGTAATGCGAACTCAGTATCGGTCTCGTTCACATGAGCCGCCCGAGCGGCGGCCCCGATCATGAGACCGTTCCAGGCCGCTAGCACCTTATCGTCACGGTGCGGCCGCGGTCGCCTGTTCCGCGTCTCCAGCAATGTCGCCGAGGCGCGTCGGAGTCGGTCGGTGACCTCATCGACCGTGAGACGGTAGTCCCGGGCGACATCGTTGGCAGTTGCGGCCAGATAGAACTGGTTGAGCCCCGCGAGCTCACCAGTGGGGTCCTGCGGGGCATTGCCACCGGCCTCGACACCAAAGCGCGCGGCCACCAGGGCCGCATCATCACCCAGGATCCTGTCGAGCTCGTCGCGGCGCCATAGATAGAACGCGCCTTCAACCGGTCGCGCCACAGCGGTATCGCGACCGGCATGGTGCCCGGTGCCGGTGGCGGAAGAAGTTCCCGTCCCTCGATCGACCAAGGTGTCGGCGGACGTCTTGGTCTTGGGAACGACCGAAGTGTGGGCAGAAGCGGCAGGGCTGGTAGCGGTCGACGCATCGTCAGAGGCGGCGCCAAACGTGTCGACAGCCGGGGGCAGGCTATCGGCATCCTCTGCGGAGAGAAATCCGCCTTCCGGCCCCGTCAGATCCTCAGAGACATAGCGCAAGGTGTCGCTGGCGACGGCGAGCAACCTGGCGTCACCGAGGCACTGCCCCGCTTCGAGATAGGCAACTGTCAGCTGAGCCTGGTCGTAGAGCATTTTCTCGAAGTGAGGAATCCGCCACTCGGCATCCACCGAGTAGCGATGAAACCCACCGCCGAGATGGTCCCGCATACCCCCATCGGCCATCGCTGCCAACGTCCGAGTGGCGACATCGAGCAAAGCGGTATCCCCGGTCCGGACGTATTCGCGCATCAAGAAAATCAGCTCGGACGGTCTCGGGAACTTGGGGGCCGTCCCAAAGCCTGCATGCACCCCATCGAACGACTGGACAAATTGGCTCGTCCCGTCCCGAAGCGTATCGACGGTCGCGACTCGTCGGTCGTCGGCCCCAGTGTTCACGTGTGCCTGGACGTGGGCTCGCCGAAGCTTTTCCATCAACTCGTTCGCCGAGCGAACGAGGCGTTGGCGTTCCGTTGTCCAAAGCTCGGACACACGTTGGAGGATGTCGACAAAACCGGGACGGCCATAGCGAGAGGAAGGCGGAAAATAGGTGCCGCCAAAAAACGGCTTCAAGTCGGGGGTCAGCCAGACGCTCATCGGCCACCCGCCGGAACCTGTACTGGCCTGGACAAACGCCATATAGACCCGATCAATATCCGGGCGCTCTTCGCGGTCGACTTTGATGCAGACGAAGCCCCGATTGAGCGCTCCCGCCACGTCGTCGTTCTCGAACGACTCGTGCTCCATGACGTGACACCAGTGACACGTCGAGTAACCAATCGACAAGAAGATCGGCTTGTCGTCGGTACGCGCGGCTTCAAAGGCGTCGTCACCCCACGCCCACCAATCCACCGGGTTCTCCGCGTGTTGCAACAGATACGGGCTCAGCTCATGTACAAGTCGATTGGTCATGTGTGGACGGGGTGGGAAGGTCTGTCCCGAAGTCGAGAGCGTAACGCAGTAGCGAAGGCCAAGAAAGCCGGCGCCCGCCCGTGACTACCACGCCGTGAACGCCCGCCGGGGGCGAAGACCCCTGTTATACAACTACGCGATCCTTCAAACACGCTACATTATCCCATCGACCCATGCAGACTCAGCAGGTACCGATTCGTGGTGCTCGGATCGCGTTGTTGATCGAGCAAGAGTTCGAAGGGCGCGAAGTATTCTCCACGCACGACGCTCTGCGGGCCGCGGGAGCCAGCGTGACGATCGTTGGACCAACTGCGCCAACGGAGTTTACCGGGAAGAATGGCGCCACGGTTACCTCGCGGCTGAGTGCGCGTCGGGCCCGCGCCGACGATTTTGACGCGCTCGTCATTCCTGGCGGCTGGGCACCCGACCGGATGCGAATGCGACACGCAATGGTCGACCTGGTGCGGGACGTCGCGGCAGCGGGCAAGCCCGTGGCCGCCATCAGTCACGGACCGATGATGCTGATTTCCGCCAAGCTGGTCGACGAGCGAATGGTTACGTGCTGGCCGTCCATTGCCATTGACATCAGAAACGCGGGCGGACTCTATATGGACAAGCCGGTCGTCGAGGATGGCAACGTCATCACGTCGAGGAAAGCCGACGACGTCACAGACTTTTGCGCCGCCATCGTTCAGGCGCTCAGTCGTCACCGAGGCCCCTCCGACACGTTCGCGGAAAGCTAGTGCACCGCCGTCGAGATGAAGTCAATCCTCGGGCCCGCGGCACCACCTGGGTCCCACGCGGGATGCCCGCGTGCAAACTGGGCGGGGACTACTGCTGAGAGGGACTAGAGTCTGGCTCTCGCCAGGCAGGGTACGACCCGAGCGTTCTCAAGAGTGGAGCAAACTCGGCGAGATGCATCAGGGCGCGAGCGCACCGCAGATCTTCGCGATTCGCGATGAGATCGGCATAGAACAGATACTCGAACGGGCGGCTCGGGATAGGCCGAGATTCGAGCTTTGTGAGATCGATGTCACGCAACGAAAAGACGCTCAAGGCCTTGAACAGCGCTCCCGCTTCGTTGGGCACCGTGAAGACAATCGTCGTCTTATCGGGGGGGCCCAGTGACACCCCCTGTTTGCTGACCACCAGAAATCGGGTCCGGTTGTCGGCATAGTCCTGTATCGCCGATTGGATGATCTCGAGACCAAAATTGTCGGCGGCCTGCTCGGACGCAATCGCAGCGCTGTCGGCGAGGGCCTTCTCCTTGATCATCTTCGCGCTACCTGCGGTGTCGTAGGTAGCAACGATCTCCGCGTCAGTCAGCGTGCGCAAAAAGCCCTCGCACTGCGCCAGTCCCTGGGGATGCGAGTAGACCCGGCGTATTTGGTCAAGACGGGTTCCCGGGGTCACGATGAGATGATGGACGACGGCGAGCTTCACCTCCGCCACAATGGTCAACTCGTGCTCGAGCAAGAGGTCGTAGTTTCGGTGGATCGTGCCCCCGATCGTGTTCTCGATCGGGAGAATTCCGTGGGTCGCCTCTTGACGCTCGACCGCGGCGAACACATCATCGAACGCGGGACACGCCAGGACGTCGGCCGAGGCGTTAAGCCGCAACGCGGCGGCCTCGCTGTAGGCACCGGCCTCTCCCTGGAAAGCAATCCTCATCGGGCGTAACTCGTTAGGCGGGGGACGGATGTGGAGGAGGTCGTCGCCCACGCTCAGTGAGACAAACACGTCCAAGGACGCCACCCGCCACGGTTCCGAGTGCGGTCGTCGCAAGGATCTGTGCGGGATCCTCCATAGGCGCTCCATGATACACGTGAGGTTCCACCAGCGCTGGTCGTGAACACTCGGACGTCGGCCGGCGCGGGGCGGCGGTTGCGCCGCGTCCGCGCGAATCGCCGTCCCATTGACGGATGTCCGCGGCGTCACCGACCGGCCGAGGTGGCCACAGCTGCGTCGCGGCGTTCCGCGACAAGACGGCAGAACCCGCCGCCCGACCGGACTATAATCGGCGGCATCTTGCCTCCGCCGCGCCCCGGCACCCTTGCCCCGCCGCCACCTCAATCAAACGCGGCGACTCGCGACGACGCCGTACTCTGCGAACGGTGTGGCGTCGAGATGTTTCGAATGCACGCCGTCTGGCGCTGCCCGGCGTGCGGCTACAAAACGGACTGCTGCGGCTGGTAGAGCGCACATGAACGTCATTCGCTCCCGCCTCCGCACCGACGACGCCAACTTTCGCGCGAATCGCGATGCGATGCAACGACTCGTTGACACGCTGAGAGAACACGAGGGCACGGCGCGAGATGGTGGCGGGACACGCGCTCATGCCCGGCACCGGGACCAAGGCAAACTTCCGGTTCGCGAGCGTGTCAACCAACTCATCGACCCCGGATCGCCGTTTCTCGAGCTGTCGCCGCTCGCCGCGCATCACATGTATGACGGAGCCGCGCCCGCCGCTGGTCTCGTCACCGGCATCGGACGCGTCGCACATCGAGAGACGATGGTGGTGGCGAACGATGCCACCGTCAAGGGCGGGGCGTATTTTCCGATAACGGTCAAGAAGCACCTGCGAGCACAGCAAATTGCCCTTGAGAACCGGCTGCCGTGCATCTATCTCGTCGACTCGGGCGGCGCCTATCTTCCGCTTCAAGCAGAGGTGTTCCCGGACCGCGACGATTTTGGACGAATCTTCTTTAACCAGGCGCGGATGTCGGCGCTGGGTATCCCACAGGTCGCGGTCGTCATGGGCTCCTGTACGGCCGGCGGGGCCTATGTCCCGGCGATGTCCGACGAAACCATCATCGTCAAAGGCACGGGGACGATTTTTCTGGCGGGTCCGCCGCTGGTCAAGGCGGCCACTGGTGAAGATGTCACCGCCGAGGAGCTCGGCGGCGCCGACGTTCACACCCGTCTGTCGGGAGTGGCTGACCATCTCGCCGACGATGATCGACATGCGCTCGAATTGGCGAGGACGGTCCTGTCGAATGTGCACACGGCGGCTCGAGACATCCCCGAGGTGACTCGCCCCGAGGAACCCGCGTATGACCCCGACGAGCTCTTGGGCATTGTGCCGCGAGATCTACGAACCGCCTACGACGTCCGGGAAGTCATCGCGCGACTTGTGGATGGCTCTCGGTTTGATGAGTTCAAGGCCCGGTATGGGTCTACCCTCGTCACAGGTTTCGCACGAGTCCACGGTCTGCTGGTTGGAATCCTCGCCAACAATGGAGTCCTGTTCTCGGAGTCAGCACTCAAAGCCACGCACTTTATTCAGCTGTGTGGGCTTCGCCGCATTCCTCTGGTCTTTCTACAGAACATCACCGGCTTTATGGTGGGTCGTCAATATGAGGAGCGCGGGATTGCCAAAGACGGAGCGAAGATGGTGCACGCGGTCGCCAATGCGACCGTGCCAAAGTTCACCATAATCATTGGCGGTTCGTATGGAGCCGGCAACTATGGCATGTGCGGACGAGCTTACGAGCCCCGACTCTTGTGGATGTGGCCAAATGCCCGTATCTCCGTGATGGGAGGCGAACAGGCGGCCGGCGTTCTCGCAACAATCAAAGACGACCAGGCCGCAAGAAATGGCGCGAGGTTAGGGACGGACGAGCTTGACGCCATCCGCGATCCGATCCGTGAGAAATACGACCACGAAGGGTCTCCGTATTACTCCACGGCGCGACTCTGGGACGACGGCGTCTTGGACCCACGGCGGACACGCGGCGCGCTCGCCCTCGCCCTGGCGACGTCGTACAACGCACCCATCCCGACCCCCTCGTATGGCGTTTTTCGGATGTAGCCGGATGGCATACCTATGGTGACCAGCGTCCTTAGACGCGTCCTGATCGCCAATCGCGGGGAAGTAGCGCTGCGGGTCATCCACTCCTGTCACGCGCTGGGTATCGAGACCGTCGCCGTGTATTCGGACGTCGACGCCCACGCCCCACACACGCTGGCGGCCGACCGCGCGGTCAGAATCGGGCCGGCGCCACCGGCGGAGAGCTACCTCTCCATCGCCCGTGTGCTTGACGCCGCTCGCGCGACTGGGGCCGACGCCATCCACCCGGGCTACGGCTTTCTCTCCGAGAATGCCGCGTTCGCGCGAGCCTGCGCCGATGCCCACATTACGTTTGTGGGTCCGTCGGCCGCCGTCATCGAACAGACCGGGTCAAAAATTGCTTGTCGGGAGCTGGCCGAAGCGGCAGGCATTCCTGTCGTCCCGGGTGAACGACCCCACGACCAGAGCCTGGCGGGCGTGCGAGCGGCCGTCCTACGTATTGGGTACCCGGCGCTGCTCAAGCCGTCGGCGGGTGGCGGGGGCAAAGGCATGAAAATCGTGTCAGATGCGGTCGCACTCGACGAAGCCATCTCGGCCGCTCGCCGAGAAGCGGAAACCGCGTTCGGGGACGGCACGCTCTATGTCGAACGCCACCTCGCTCGTCCTCGTCATATTGAGGTCCAAGTTGTTGGTGACAAGCATGGCCACCTCGTCCATCTGGGTGAAAGAGAGTGCTCAGTCCAACGCCGCTACCAAAAGGTGATCGAGGAAGCGCCCGCCCCGACGCTGGCCGCGGACATACGGGAGCAGATCGTCGCGGCCGCGGTCGAGGTCGCACGAGCGGCCGGCTACGACAATGTCGGCACCGTGGAATTTCTGGTCGCTGACGATCCAGACGGACCAGACGGCGCCTCGCGATACTACTTCCTCGAGATGAATACGCGTCTTCAGGTCGAGCATCCCGTCACCGAGCTGTGTACCGGCATCGACCTGGTGCAAACCCAGCTCGAGGTCGCAGCTGGCGTCCCGCTTCCCTGGCGTCAATCCGACATCTCCCCACGCGGGCACGCGATCGAGTGTCGCCTCTACGCCGAAGACCCCGACCGCGACTACGTCCCGCAGGCCGGACCACTCCTGCTGTATCGGGAACCATCCGGGCCAGGTGTGAGAATTGACGCCGGTGTCCAGGAGGGCGACCAGGTGACGGTGTTCTACGACCCGCTCCTGGCAAAACTCGTCACCCACGCCGCAACGAGGGAAACGGCGCGGACGCGTGCCATTGAGGCGTTGCGTCGCTATGCCGTCCTAGGCGTTCGAACGAATCTTGCGCTACTCCAGCGAGTGCTCACGCATCCGCGGTTCATAGCGGCCGACATCGACACCACGTGGCTCTCCGCCGATTCCGAGACGCTCCTCGCCACGCCCTGGAGCATCGAGATGGCGAGCACCGGGCCAGACGTCGCCGCCACCACCGGCGACGATCGCGACCTCGTCGCTGCGCTTGCAGCAGCCGGGGCCGACCGCGAGACCAGAGCCGGCCCTCGCCAAGCGAGTCATGCCTCGTCGAGCGACCCGTGGGTGACCCTCAAGGGCTGGCGATGAATCGTCGTCTCTCCGTCGATGGGGTTGACTACGACGTCTCGTCGGCGCCCGCGCGCGCCCACCATGGAGATGGGTCCCCGGCTACCGTGGTCACGGTCACTGCCCCCTCCACGGGCGTGTCGACGGTCGAGGTTCGTGTGCTGGACGCAACGACACGAGAAATCACTGCCACGGACCGCTCGTGGCGACGTATCGTGCATACCGTCCATGACGGCGACCAGCAATGGGTGTTTTGCAACGGCCGCGTCTTCGAGATACCGGCCGGGAGCACGGTAAACCGCACCGCTTCGCCGCCAACGGGCGGCGCACTCGAGGCGCCGATGCCAGCGACGGTCGCGAGCGTCCTCGTGCAGCCCGGCCAGACGGTCCGACAGGGCGATACACTACTCGTCCTCGAAGCGATGAAGATGGAGCTTCCGCTCCGCGCCCCGAACGACGGGGTCGTCGGCACCGTCCGGTGTCAGCCGGGCGACCTCGTCCAACCCGGCGTTGTCCTTGTCGACCTCGCGGACCCCGCTCTGTCGGGTCCAGAGGGCGAGGCCGGACTCCCTGTATAATAGGTGGCTGTATGTGGACCAAACTGATGAGCAATCCTCGCAAGAGGGCGCCCAAGCGGATTGCAGTCATTGACCCGGACAGCTGTTTTGGCGCGTTTGCCTGTTCGATCTGTCAGGCCGCGTGTCCGGTCGAAGACTGCATCATCGAAGAACAAGACCCCAACGGCCGCTGGGTGTGCGCGGTCCGCATCGACAAATGTATCGGGTGCGGCCTGTGCGTCACCCTGGGCAACGAGACCGCGCCGCAGCCACGCGAGTTCGGGTGCCCGGCGGACTATGACGCGATCGACATGCACGACTGGGACGATGTCGTGACCGTCGTGGAGGGCGAGTTGACCACGACTGACGCCCCCGACGCCACGGCGTAGCGACGGTGTGTGATCGCTCGTTTGGGCGCTAACTCGACAGCCCGCGCGCAGCAATCTTCCACACGGTCTCGACGCGGTCGTTTCGCACCGCATACATCCGATCGTAGAGGTTTACGACCGGGTCACAGTGCGACACGATCAACTCCAACCGATCACCCACGGCATAGGTCCGGCTCGGGTTGTCGTATCGAATCGACCCAAACTCATCAGATCCGGACGTGTAAGACATCCCGGTCTCCCCTTTGACGATCGGCCACGGTCGATTGATGGTGCAGGATTTTGCGCCTGCGTCAGTCGTGGCCCGACCTTCATATTGCGCGTTGAGGACGGTCGTCAGGATCGTGAGCGACGGTTCAAAATCTGAGTAGACCGCGTCGTCGGACTCGCCGCCAATGGCGAGATACTGCGCATCCATAAAAACGTAGCTCCCCACCTGGACATCGGTCAGACCGCTGGTCTCGTGATCGATGTTGTAGGTCCCGGTGCCGCCGCCGCTAAAAATCTCGGTGTTCAGCCCCGACCGGCGCATCGCCGCACACGTATCCGCGGCCGCGCTGAGTCGTTCGAGCGTCTGAGCGCGTCTCGCCCTGAACCCTTGGACATGCTGCGACCCCCCGTCATAGCACAACATCCCGCGCAGCTCTAGCCCAGGGAGTTGGTCGACGAGCTGAGCCAGCTCTACTGCCGGGCGACCGGCGGGAATGCCCGTTCGGTGGCCACCCGGGTCGATGTCGACGACGATATCTGCGACGATGCCGGCCGCGGTGGCGGCCTCTGACAACAGTCGGGCGTTCTCGGCGGTATCGGTCGCCTGGATAAATCCTTTGCACCACTTCCTGACATTCATCGCGCGGGTGATCTTGAACGGGGTCGCGCTGATGGTGGTCAACAAGATCTGATCGATGCCGTGCTCAAACATCGACTCGGCTTCGCTGACCTTGGCGGTGCAAATACCCACCGCTCCGGCCTCGAGTTGGAGACGGGCGATGGCCGGGCACTTATGGGTCTTCGCGTGGGGACGACTCGCGATCCCGTTGCGCGTCAGCGTCTCCTGCATGGTCTTGAGGTTGCGCTCCAACCCGTCAAGGTCGACACACAGTGCAGGTGTGTCGACCTCCCACTTCGAGATGCCGATCTCTCTGACGGCGGCCGGGCTCTGTTCGCGCATCTCGCCTCCTGAAAAGCCTGCGACGGAAGAGGGGACCCAAACGGCAGCGGCGCCGGCCGACTGGATAAAACGGCGACGGGACGGATCGAGATTTGCCATGCCCCGTAGTCTACTGGTGGACTGTCGCCGAGAAAAGTTCACGACGCTTGCCACCGACGCGGCGCGGGCCGTCCACTACCGAAGGACCTCACTCAGGGGTTGGCCAGCGTATCCGGTCAGCTCGAGATAGCCCCGCCCGGTCACGGCCTGGCCCCTATGGGTACCGGTCACGCGAACAGATCCCTCCCAGTACGTCACACCCGTCGAATCTTCGGTATGTAATTCCTGCGCATCGACGACGGCGTGCACCGAAAGATCGAGGGACGCTGATGGCACCTCGACGCGCCACTCGACGGGATAGGCGGCTGCGCTCGTGGGAGATGTCCAGACGCGCCCCGGCGTCAGACGATAGTCCTTTACCCCAAGCGTCCGCGTGGTCCCATCGGCCGCGACCACCGTCCCGGCGGAGCGGGCATGCGCGGTCCCATCCAGCTGGCGGAGCTGATACACCATCAGGTCGGTCCCGTCGTCGAGCTGCAGCGAAAACCAATCCCACCCTTGTTGGGACGGTTCGAGAAAGCTCGTCCCGAACTCGTGGTCCATCCAGCTCGACCCGCTCACCGCGAACGTCTCGTCGCCAATGCGCACCTCGCCGGTCGTCGGCATCCGAGTCAGTGAGTAGTAGTGGGACGCATTGCCGACGGCCATCCCCTTCTGACTAAAGCCGTTCCCCCCGTGCAACACCGGTGGCCGGTTTTCAACAAGCGACAGCGTCAGACCAAATCCGGCGTCCTCGCTTGCCAATTCCAGAGCGTGCGTCGACCCGTCACCCGAAAGCCGCCAGTCCTCGTTCCACACCTCGAGGCGGTCTGCTCGCGCCCCCGCCCAGCCGCCGCCTGCCCGGTTGAGCCGTTCGTCGAACAGATGACGACCATTCTCCAGGTCGGTCAGCGCGAGATGCGCCATATACAGGTCGCGCACCGCCCAGCGAGAGGGGTTCGCCGGGGCGGGGTCGACCCCAACCCGAAAGAACGTGACCTGATACCCAAAGCGTCGACCCGCGGCCGCATCGAGGTTCCCGGTGTAATACCACCACTCGATCCGAAAGGCGGGATGGCTCGCATGGTCACGAGGAAACTCGAGCACACGGTCGGGCGAGGCGTGTTGCCAGTCGGAAAACGGCACGTCCTGCGCCCAGACCTGCGACCCTGACATGCCCACGAAGGACACGCAGACAACTTTGAGTGTCATCACCCAACGAGACCACGCCATCGTCACATCACCTCTGCCGCCGATCTTATCGTCCACGACCACGAACCATGACAGGATCGCCGCGTGCACACCATCGACGCGATGATCGTCATCGCCTTTATCGCGTATGCGGTCAGCGCTGGCTTCAGAAACCGTCATCGCGCCTCGGAAAGCCTCGAAGAGTTTTTCCTTGCCGGTCGCAGCCTGCCCGGATGGAAAGCCGGTCTCAGCATGGCGGCTACCCAGTTCGCGGCCGATACGCCACTGCTGGTCACAGGGTTGGTCGCGACCGCGGGTATTTTCGGATTGTGGCAGCTCTGGATCTTCGCCCTGACGTTCTTGTTCATGGGATTTGTGCTGGCCGGGGCCTGGCGGCGCGCCGGGGTCGTGACCGACGCGGAGTTCACCGAAGTTCGGTATGGCGGCGCGCCCGCCGCGGTATTGCGGGCCGTGAAAGCTATCTATCTGGGCACGATCGTCAACTGCACGGTCCTGGCATGGGTGCTCTTTGCGTCCGCAAAGGTGGCCGAGCCGTTCCTCCTCTGGAACGAGTGGCTCCCCGTCGCGGTTTTTACCCCAATGGTAGGTCTTGTCGAATGGGTCGGTGTGCCGCTGGCGACGGCCGGCGGCAACGCCGCGGATGTCTGGGTGACAACGGCCAACAACAGTGTCTCGATCCTGATGATCGTCGCCGTGGCCGCCGCGTATTCGGCGACCGGCGGGCTGAGAAGCGTCGCCAACACCGACGTCGTCCAGATCACCATCATGTTCGTGGGGACTATCGCTTTCGCCACCATCGTCGTCATGGAGCTAGGTGGGCTCAGCGCCATGTCGACGCGCGTCTATGACACGTTCGCGACGGGCGGTCCGGGCGGCATTCGTCCCGATGAGATCCTCGCCTTTACCCCAGACCGCGGGAAAGACGTTACCTGGACCGTGCTCTCGTTGCTCGGCCTTCTGTGGATTATCAATTCCATCTCGGACGGAAGTGGGTATCTCGCGCAGCGGGCGATGGCTTGCCGAACCGACCGTGATGCAAAGACAGCGGCCGTGGTCTTTACGTTCGCTCAGGTGCTCGTGCGCAGTCTGCTGTGGCTGCCGCTCGGAATAGGCTTGCTCGTGTTGTTTCCGCCCGACCCGGCCCTTCCGACCGCGTTACTGCAGGCTGACCGCGAGGCCAGCTACGTCCGAGGGATGGCCGAGCTGCTACCACCTGGTGTGCGGGGACTCATGCTCACCGCGATGCTGGCCGCGCTGGCATCTACCGTCGATACCCATCTCAACTGGGGCGCGTCGTATTGGACCAACGACATCTACAAAAGATTTGTCTGTCAGCTCTGGCGACGCACCGAGCCAAGCGGTCGTCATTTGGTGTGGGTCGCCCGTGGGTCGAGCGTACTCATCCTGATCGTGGCGTTGTTCATCATGACCCAGCTGCAGTCGATCAATCAGGCATGGCAGATCAACTTGCTCTTTGGCGCTGGCCTGGGGGTGGTCTTAGTGCTGCGCTGGGTCTGGTGGCGTATGAATGCCTGGGGCGAGATCGCCGCCATGCTCGTGTCGTCGGTCGCCGCCCCCGTGCTCATTCTTTTTCTTGACGACAGTCAGCAAGCCCTTCGTCTGCTGATCGCAGCGTCGGTCTCAACCGCCGCCGCCCTCGTCGCCGTCTGGCACAGAGGCCCGGAAGACATGAACCGGCTTGCCGCATTCTATACACTGGTCCGGCCCGTCGGATTCTGGGGTCCTGTCGCGCGCCGGGCGGGTGCGGACGAGACCACAGCCCCAGCCGGGCTGTGGCGCGGTCTCGCCGCCGCCTTGGTCTGTGGTCTCTCGGTGTTCTGTCTTCTGGTCGGCACGGGCACCTGGCTCGTCTCTAGTCCACCTCCAGTGTGGCTGCCGTCCAGACCGGGGTGGATAGCGGCGCTGCTGGTGACGGGCATTTGCCTGTGTCCGGTGTGGTTTCGGCTCGGGTATCGGCGCACGACCGAAGACTAGTCGAGAGACACGATGCTAGCTGTCGGTCTCGACGACACGGGTATCGGCAAGTTTGTCACCCATCCGACGACCATCGGTATCCGTGAACACGAGTACGACTTCGATGACCCCGACCAAAAGCGCCGCGAGGCCCAGTGGAACCGCGATGACCACGCCGATGATCGTCATCGAAAAAAATTGCACGACGCCACCCAGAGCAAACATCCAGTTCCGCTTGACCGACGTCGCAATGTCCATCGGACGCCCATCCAGTGTCACCGGACGGAGTTTCATAATCTTCTTGCCGATCGAGCGACGATCCATGAAGTCGAATTCCATGCCATCGCGAACAAGCCAATATGCGGTAGCGGCGATCCCACCGGCGATGGGGACCAGTCCGACCACCAGCGCGATGAGGGCGTCGATAATCATTGCGACGGCCCGCTTCCCAATGTCCGCCTTCGCGCTCGCTTCGTTCCCGACGGATGCGGTCGGCTGGGGGCCCGCCCCCCCGGAGGTGTCTTCCGCGGCGTCAACCGTCGGGACGTTCGGACTCTCTGATGTGTCGGTCATGGCACGGTTTCCCCACCTGACGTCCTGCACAGGTTCTCTGAACAGGCCACGACAGGTCGGAGAATCTTACCTTGCTGCCGCCCCGAAAATTTGACCCCTCCCAACCTATCGAAAGATGATCTGACGATATGCCAACACACGCCGAGACTCAGGCGGCCAAAGAATCGGACTGGAGCACGCTCAGCACGCGGCTTGTCGCCGCGGTCAAGCCATCTGCTCGGCCAGTGGCGATAACATTTCTCGACGAGGAGCCAACGATACCCCGACGCGACGCGCCCGCCGCCCCTCCCAACGAACACGGGAGGACCGGTCAAGTGCCAGCAGGCTGCGTTTTTTGGATGCTCGGCTCCGACGACACGTTTGCCACCACGGCCGCCGACCATGCCAACTGCAGCGTCGGGAGTCTCACCCACGGGTTCCTCAGCCTCGAGGAGGCAGCCACCAAGGATGATGTCGGTGCCGTGCTCGAATCCGGTTGGGTCGATGAAGCCTCGGTGAGAGACCTCCCGCGCGTTCAGGCCAAGCCGGCGGCAGTGGTCTATGGTCCGCTCGCCGATTGCACGAATCCCCCCGATGTTGTCCTCCTCCGAATCAACGGTTTGGGACTGATGACCATTGCGGACGCCGTGCCGTCGCTTCGCATCGAGGGCAAACCGCAGTGTCACATCGTTGCCATTGCCAAGGAACAGGGATCGGTGGCGGCCAGTGTCGGCTGCGCCTTGAGCCGGTCGAGGACGGGGATGAACGCTGAAGAGATGACGTGTGCGATTCCCGGTCCTAGACTGGCGGAGGTCGTCGATGCAGTGGAAGCTGCCGTGGCACTCGATCGCGCAGTGGCGACCTACGCTTCACACGACGCGCGGCGCTTTGGTTAGTGCCAGCGGACCGGACACGCCCAACGGCGCTACTTCGTGGCTCCCGTGTTCTCGGCAAAGCGAGCGTTTGACAAGATATTCCGGAGCCCGCGGTTCCCCTCGTGGCAGGCGTATTCGAACAGGGCCTGGTCCGACTTTGCGAACGGCACCATGACGGTCCAGGGCACTTCCCAGGTTCCTGGATCGTCGACGGTCAACACGTAGTTGATCGTCGACGCGTCGAGTCGGGTAAACCGTTCCACCAGCCGTAGGCTCTCGGTGGACCCCCTGAAGTTCCCGTGACCGCTAAAGTTGGTGGTCTCAACCACCAACGTATCTCCATCCCAGTGCCCTCTCGCGTCACCATGCCATTGACGCAGTTCGTCACGTACATGAGCGCGCCCATCGAGCGGCACGACCCGCGCATCATGAATCATCTCTGAGACAAGCGCGACGGTCGTCGGAGTTTGCAGTATCTGGAGATTGCTGTTGTAGGCCCGGGGCAAACTTGGGATGCCAAACGTGAGACAGCGCTCGGTCAGGCTCCGGTCCTCGACCCCGAGGGTCAGCGCTCGGGCGGTGGCTCTCTTCTCCGCCCTGAGCCGTGAGTCGGCGGTCGATGCGGGCAGACGTCCGTCGGCAGGAGACGTAATCAACGACGTCCGCTTGTCCGCCGTCATTTCACGTCCATTGTCGAGCCACCATTTGGCGTGAACGCTTGGCGAACTGTCGTAGTCGTCAAGACGCGCGCCCTCACGGCGTTCATACGCTGCTGCTTCCTCCTCGGTCAGCACTTGCTTGTCGCCAAACTCCAAAGGACGCTGTAAAGGAGTCATGGTGCGGTAATCCCACACGCCGCGGAGGTCGGGCGCGCCCCACGGCGTCCGTGGTTGCGTATCGTCGACGGTGGCGACGGCACCTCCGCCAGCCTCCTCGAATTGCTCTTGCGCCATGACAAACAACGGACCGAGCACCGGGTTGACCGGCCCGGCCAACACTAGTCCGACAACCACTGGCAGGACAGTCGCCAACGGAGCCGAGACGACGGGGGCGAGGGTGAAGCGGCGGACCATGTAAACCTCCCTGTGGGTCTCGTACGACTGACCGTGAGCCTGACGAGATCGTGATGATGGCATCCCGGCCTCCAAGTATGCAACTCGACCACCACCGGGGACGGCCAGCGCATCGACGGAGCGGTGCTCCGCTACCGAGGGGATTAGTCGAGGACGTCGAAGAGGTAGCTGAATTTGAGAATGAGACTTCGCCCGGCACCAGAGGGAATGAGGTCACGGAGCCCTTCGGTTTCGTTGTAGACGAGAAATAGACCCGTATTGGCGTCCTGAAGCCATCCCACACGGAAGTTTGTCGACCAGAGATTGGCGGCGTCGTTGTGTTGCAGCAGACTCTGCACATACAAACGAGTCGTGAAGTTGTACGCCACTCGGAGACCGGTCAGGTTGGTGATCGTGCTTCCGAGCGGGAGGTCGATGTCGTTTCGGCTGTAGCTCAGTTGCAGGTTGAAGGTCTCGCCCAATCGTGCGTTCAGCGCCGGCCTGATAGTGACGATGTTGCCCCCAAAGAAGCCCCCGAACGTCGTCCGGATGCTGGCATTGACCGGCGCCGACCGATTGTATGAGAACGAGTACTGGGTCTCTTGCCAGTCATACCGACCCGGCAAAATGGGCACCGTTCCAACCGTAAACTCCTCGAAGACATTCTCGCTGCGGATGTCATACGCCACGCCAGCAGACGAGCTGTCTTCGAATTCGCCTTGAAAGTGAAGATGGGTATGAGAGGTTTGCAATGTCCCGTCAAAGTTCCAGAAGCGTCCAAAACTCATATGCGGTGTCAGTTCCTGCAGCTTGAGGAACCCCTCTGGCCGCGACCTGTTGTTGACCCCAAAGTCGTATTTGCGAAACCCCGCACGACGGACAAAACCAGCTTCCGGATTGAAGTCCTCGCCGTTCTCCTGATAGCCGGTAATCACTCGCCACGACTCAGAGTCGTAGGTGCCCGAGATACTCATCGCGTGGTCACGCCCGTTATACCCCGGCGTCTTGGTCTGTCCGACGAATCCTTGGACCATTCCGGTTTGTCCGATTCCCCACCGACCGTCGACGGCGTAGGTGCGGTTGTAGTCGTTCGCCGGCGCATCCATACCCGTCGACTGACGGTTGACAAAGATCCCACCGATACTCGAGCGGTTTGGCAGGTCTTGGCGGACCCGGGCGACCGTGAAGTTGTTCGCGGCCGCCACGCCGCCGACGCGCTCGGTCTGCATGTTGATAAAACCGACGGTCACCGTGTCGCTCACCTTGCCCGAGAGCCGGGCACCCCCCAGAATCGGCACTTGGGCCCCGGTGTCGCTGATTCCGATCCGACGACTAAAGAACAGCTCGGTCTGACCAAAATTCCGACCGCTGGCGGGACCCGCGTTGTTGACCGAAAAGACGCCGGCGTTCTCGAGAAAAAACGGGCGCTTTTCAGGAAAAAACAAGTTAAACCGGTCGAGGTTGACCTGTTGGTCGTCGACCTCGACCTGGGCAAAGTCGGTGTTGTAGGTCGCGTCCAGCGTCAGCCCCGAGGTCACGCTGTATTTGAGGTCTGCGCCAAAATCACCGAGCTGAGTCACCCCTCGGTCGGGATCCGCGTCTCTGGTCACCAATTCTCCGATGACATACGGCGTCACCTGTAGATTCTTTGTAAACCCGACAGGCGGCCGGATTCCCGAGAGCTGACCAGCCATCGAGACGCGATACAAGTTGAATTGGCGTGGCAGCGGCGCCCAATACGCGGTTTCGTTCCGACGGCGGATGATCCGCTCGAAGTTCATCCCCCACGACTGCTCCGCGCGGGCGGGATACCGAATCGTGCGAAACGGAATGGCAAACTCGGCGCTCCATCCGACGTCCGAAACCGCTGCCCGCACTTGCCACGCCCCGTCCCAGTTCAGGTTGAAGCCGCCGGCACCGCCTCGAGTAAAGCCGCCAGCGCCGCCGCCGCCAAACCCGCCACGGCCCCCGCCTTCGTTTATCACCTGGCCGTCATACTCTTGACCGGCCGGGCTGGTGCCAAACACAAACCCGTTCTGTTGGTCGCCGAAGGTGTCCAGTACCACCTGAAAGCTGTCGCTGTCCCGCAGCGCGGAGTCCCGACGACTATCAGACACGATGATCGCGGCCGGGTCGCTGTCATAGCAGACGACCCCAAAATAGACTGTGTCGTCGGTAAACAGCACCCGAACTTCGGTGCGCTCGCTCGCGGGCTGACCCTCGTTTGGCGCTGACTGACGGAAACCGCTCACCGGCGCGACATCGATCCAGATCGGATCATTGAGAACATCGCCATCGATTATCGGCCCATCTTCGACCGAGACAGCGCGAGCGGTCTTCAAAGACACTTGGGCCACAGGGAGCGAATCTGAGGCTGGTACGCTCTGACCATGGGTCGTGGCCGCGCATGCAATGCTCAGCGCCACGCCAACCGACGCGCAGCGCCACCATCCACGTGAAGACCGGTGACGGGTGGCTATGAGCGTTCGGACGTGAGCGGAAGTGGTCGAATGGGGGAGGGAAATTTTACAGAGCACCAACCCTTGATATTAGCAAAATCACATTAAACGGATGTCGGTCGTGCCCGTGGAACGTCAAAACAGTGATCGAAGCAATGATCGCTGACCGCGGGGGACGACCCGAGTGGGCGCATGCCGCATAGTGAAGGCGCTTCGTCCCACGCCTGTCGAAAACGTAAGACGAAAGTGCCCAAGACCCAGTCGGGCGTGAGCGCAGCGGAACAGTCCAGCGCTTGCGCTTGTATCCCGTGGCAGTGATTCGTCACATAACTCGCGGGCGGGGCATCCCCCGTCTGGCGGCGTTGCTTCTCAGTCCAATATGCCCAACATTCGCTCTCGTCGCGCCTTGCCAGCCGGGTACCGCGCCCCGCGACGTATGCAAAAATCACCGTCGCGGTGCGCTAGTCGACGATCGCCTGGCGCACGGCGTTCTGGAAGTCGGCTCGCAGCGGACCGCCGGGAGTTTGGACCATAAGGATCGCGGTCATTTCTTCCTCCCAGTCCACCCAAAACGTCGTTCCAAACGCCCCGCTCCAGCCAAAACTTCCGGTCGACCGATTATCTTGCGCTGCGACTGCGTCCAATACGACGTCAACGGTCAGCCCGAACCCCTTCCCCGGACGACCCCCGGTGCGTGCCGCGGTCGCATAGAGATCCCCGACATGGTTTGATGCCATCAACTCGACCGTTTTGGAACCGAGCAACCTGACCCCGTCGAGCTCGCCCCGATTGACCAGCATCTGCGCGAACTTCACATAGTCTCCCGCAGTGGACCAGAGACCACCACCGCCCGAGAACAAGGTCGCGGTATCGACCCACCCGGGCACATCTCGTCGTTCAAGCCCCGCGGGCGTTCTCCCATAGAGAGTGACGACCCGAGAGGCTTTGTGGTCCGGAACGACAAAGCCGGTGTCCTCCATGCTCAGCGGTTCAAAGATACGCACCCGGAGAAACTCATCAAAGGTCAGACCAGAGACCACTTCGACGATGCGTCCCACAGTGTCAATCCCCGCCAGGCCGCTATAGGCCCACTCCGTACCAGGCTGGAAATCAAGAGGGGCCGCACCGAGATCGGTGGTGTAGGTTTCCAGCGTGTCGGTCGAGCGCCGCGGCGCAATCCGCGACACCTCTCGTGAACCGACACCGCCACTGCCCAAGCCGGACGTGTGAGTGAGCAAGTCTCGAACGGTGATCTCTCGGTCCGCGGGAACGGTGTAGATCTCCGCGTCGTCGTCCCCAGAGGTCGGCTTGGCGATCGCCACGTGGGTATCGTGAAACTCGGGGATGAACCGCGACACCGGGTCAGACAGCCGCACCGTGCCCTCTTCCACCAACATGAGGATCGCCACCCCGCTCACCGGCTTTGTCATCGAGGCGATAGGAAAGATGGTGTCCGTTTCCATCGCATACCCGGCCTCGATATTCCTCAGACCGTGGGCTTCGAAATGGGCGATCTGCCCATGACGCGCCACCAGCGTGACCGCGCCCGAGATCTGCTTGGTATCGATAGCGCGGGTCATCACATCGGCAATGCGCTGCAGACGCTCAGCGGACATCCCGACATCGGTGGCCTTTCCGATGGGGAGGTCTTCGGCGGGCATTTCTCCAGAGCCGGCCGCGCGCGCGTTCGTCCCCGGCAGAATTCCCGTGAACGGCACGGCCAGGAGACCGATCGCGACAAAGACGGCCAGCGTGTTGAGTGCGGGCAGTCGCCGGGCCGCAACGCGGCTGAGCAAGAGGCGAATCGGAGTAAAAATCATCTAAATGCTCCTTTGTTCGTTGCGTGTGTCAGGTGTTCTCGCCGGACAGATCGGCCATCGTCCACCGGGCCGCCAGGCGGGCGGGATAGAGACCGGCCACGGCGGACGCCAGCAAGACAAAACCCGAGGCTTGAACCAAGAATGCGAACGGCAGGTGAAATTGAATGGTCCAGCCAAAGCTCTGGACATTGATGACGAAGATCAGGATGAGCGATAGCATCAACCCGACGACAAGACCCACCACGAGACTCACGGCGCCAATCATACCGGCTTCGATCATGATGACGCGTCGTAGATGTCTCCCTTCGGCACCAACGAGCCTCAACACGGTCATTTCCCGACGACGCTCGAGCGCGAGGGTGAGCAGGGTCGCCGCAACCCCGAACATCGAGACGACAATTGCGATCCCCTCCAGCGCATACGTGATGGCAAACGTGCTATCGAATATTGTGAGCACTTGCTGGCGAAGTGTCGCGTTGGTGGTGACAAAGAGTGGACGGTCCCCAAGCCGCCGTCTGACCTCGTCGTGTGCGACGTTGGGGTCGACACCGTCGTCCAGATAGACGGTGAGGCCAGCAGGGCGCCGATTGTCGTATCGCCGGTCAAAGACCGGTTCGTCCATGACGACCTGCCCCCTGTCGCTAGAGTAGTCGTAGTAGACCGCCCCGATGCGAAACCGGCGCTCGCCATGAGGCGTGGGGAGCTCGATTCGGTCGCCGACATTCTTGTCAAAGCGGAGCGAAAAGCTCTCGGACACGAGCACGGTGTCAACGTCGCTGTCATCACGGCTCCCGCCCGTGACCCCGACCAGACGCCCACCGAGACCCGCGGGTGGACGGCGATCAATCGCGGCTGCCAGAGCGGCCCGTCCGTCGGACGGCGCTTTGAACAGCAGGTTGCCATGCTCGAGTAGCACTGGAAAGCGCCCGGACCCGACGATGATGAGCGAGTCACCATACGGGACGTCAATACTCCGGAACCCATCAACGGCCACGACGCCGGGCTGATCCCTGACCAAGCGTTCAACCTCTGGCGAAACCGCTCCCCGGTTGCCGACGGGGCCACTCCTCGCGGACGAGACAAAAAGATCGGCTTGCAGGGTTTGACCAACCCAATAGACGACGGTCTCACGAAAACTTCCGATCATGATCGCGATCGCCACCATCATGGCCAAACTGACGGACAGGGCGGCCACGGATATCGCAAGACGCCGGATAGACGCGCCCACGTTTGAGCGCGCGATTACCCCTTCGATCCCGAGCCATCGATCGACCCAGGGTCGCGCACGCTGGGCCTGATGCAGTGCCACGGGCACCAACAATGCCGCCCCCAGCACCACAACCACGGCGGCCGCAAGACCAAACACCGGAAGACCGCCGACGGGTCGGAGGCCGGCGAATCCGGCGCCGAGCACAAACAGGCTGACCGCGCCCGCCAGATACCGTCGAGGCAACACGGCTCGGACAGCCAGATCCTGCTCGCTCCGCACGGCGCTCACTGGCGCCAACCGAGCTGCTTCAAGAGCCGGGGCGATCGCCGCGACGATCGCCAGCGGCACTCCAATCGCGAACGCGAGACCAACATCCCCCGCTCCGAGATCGGGCACGGTCGCCGCAGATGCTACCCAGAACGTGCTGACGGTCGACGACGTGAAGCCCACCGCGCCTCTGGCGAGGAGCCATCCGAGCGGCGCCCCGCAGGCGGACGCAACGAGCGCCAACGAGACCGCCTCCCCCAGAAAGAGACCGAGCACATTGCCGCGAGAGGCACCGATCGTTCTGAGCATCCCTATCTCGGGTCGTCGAGTGATCACCGAAACAGAAATGGTGTTGTACACAAGAAACAACCCAACGATGAGGGAGATATAGGACAGCGCTTCCAGGTTGAACTGAAACGCGGCGAGCATCTTTTCGACTTGAGCTCCGCGGCGCTCCGGTCGCTGCACCATGAGACCAGCCGGAAGACGCTCAGCGATTGTGGCGGCGGCGGCGTCGACGGCAATGTCTTCGCGTAGACGGATGTCCAGCCGGTCAATCTCGCCAAGACGACCAAGCGTGAGCTGCGCGGCCGCGATATCCATGAGGGCAAAGTTGCCCTCGCGGATCTGCGCCGGACCGCCGGCTTCCAGCAAACCGCGCACGACGAGCGGCACCACCCGGTCACCTGTCACCAGCTCGACAAGACCACCGATCTCAAGATCGTGACGCCGCGCGAACGCCCGAGTCAGGACGACCGCCCGCTCGTCGGTGAGGATCGACAGGAACTCCTGCGTCGTGATACCTCGGCGATCAATGTCGCGATCATCCGTCGCGACATTTGGATCTCCGGCGGCAGCGTCCTCGCCCCCGTCGTCCTGGCCAGGGTCCCGGACCTGATAATCACGGAACGGTCGCTCGCGCAGGATATCGACCCCCAGCACCCGGACGACCTCCCCCCGGGCGCCCGTCCGGGGCCGGATCACCGCATCGCCGTCAATGATCGGGCTGACCCGTCCGAGCTGTCGCAGCCAGCCGAGTTCGGCCACCAGCTCGTCCGCGACACCGACTCCTGGGGCCACGACCTCGAGCGAGGTGCGACCGGAGATCGCATCCAGCGCTGTTTCAAAACCATGGATGGAGGACGTGTTGGCCAGTCGGATCGCTAGTACCACCGCGACCCCCACCGCGACTCCCGCCACGGTGAGCACGGTGCGCACAGGGTCTCGACTGAGGGCGCGGAGAATAAACCAACGGAAAAGCCGCATGAGCCGCTCTATGACCTCTCGCGGATGTTAGCCGGTTCTGCGTGTCCCGGGTCAGCGATTCGTGAACTGTCGCGAAGAACAATCAAGCCTGCTTCGGGCGGATACGCGCCCGCTCGGCACGATGAGGGAACACATTGGCCAAATGCGCGCGGAGAGCAACGCCACGGTGTCCCCGTTGGGCCAAGGAATGCGGCGTTGGCGACACCGTCGTCTATGTAGTCGCTGCCATGAGTCAACGACTTGAATCACGCGCGGGATCGTTGCGATACACGCGTCCCGCACGCATGACAAAGACGACACGGCGGAGCGCGGCCGGATCGCTGAGAGGATCGCCGTCGACCGCGATGATGTCTGCCTCGAATCCGGTCGCGATCGAACCAATCCGGTCGCCCATCCCCAGAGAAGCCGCGGCGAGCGAGGTCGCCGACACCACTGCATCCGACGGGGACTGACCGCCTTGCTGCACGTAGGCCACCAGCTCGTCAGTGTTCGCTCCGTGACTACCCGCGTTCGCATCGGTGCTGTAAACGATCTGCACGCCCGGTGTCGCCACGGCCTGCTGGAATACGTCGAGAGCGCCGGGCTGGGCCGCCTGGAGATTTGCGAACCCCTCCATCGTATAGCCACCTACTCCGGCATAGCGGTTGCCGCGTTCGGCGTAGTTGCGGAAGAGCAGGTCAATCTGGTTCCCGAGATACATACCGCTCTCGGCAAACACCTGGAGATCGGCAGGTTCGAGTAGCCAGCCGTGCTCGACTTGTGTGCAGCCGGCCTCGGCCGCGAGGCGAAGGGCGTCGGACCGATGCAGGTGGACAATCGAGCGTAACCCATGTACTTGGGCTTCACCGCACGCGGCCTCGACCTGGGCGGCCGACAGTGTGGTGATTCCGCCGAACCGGATGCTCGTCGACGCGAAGATCTTCACGACATCGGCGCCCGCCGCCGCCCGGTCGCGCACGAATGCGCGAATCTGGGCCGGCGTGCCAGTATCCTCCCTCACCGCCCCGAGGGACGACAGCAGCCGCGGCCCCGGAATCTCCCCGCGTGCAATCCACGCCTTGAGCTGGGCATCCTGCGGCGAGCCAAGGCTTTGCATGGTGGTGACCCCATTCATCAGCGTTTGATACGCGTTTTCGGCGCCGTATAGCGTGAGATGGGCGATGTCGATCTCGTCGGGCGAATGGAGCTTCCCGTCGTCGTCGAAGTGTGCCCCGATGTGAACGTGCGTGTCGACGTAGCCGGGGAGGACCGTCAAGGCCGTCAGATCGTAGATGCGGTCTGCGCGGCCAGTGCCGCGCGGGACGATCTCCGCGATCTGTCCATCACGAATGACGAGGTCCCGGTCTTCGAGCACAGCCCCACGACCGTCGAGGATTCGCGCCGCGCGCAGCAGGGTGGTCTCGTTCGGCGACTGGGCGAGCGCCGGAGCGGCCGACAGCAAGGCACTGACGACGGCCAGCAGCACGGCGGCGATCTGTGCATGATGAATGAGGCGAGTGATTCGGTCAGACATGCTTGACTCCAACTCACGTGTGAGAGGCGAACGAACATTCTACGCCTACCATCTATGTCCACCGTCTTAGTTGACCGTCCACGTTCCGCGGCCGACGACCTCTACCGCGGGCTCCCTGTCGTCCGCACCCCTCCGCGTTCAAGCGAAGCCTCCACGCCCAGGTAGACTGATGAGCGTCCCCATGGCCACGTGCCGCCAACTCCGCAGTCAACTATCCGCACGTCCGCTCGCGATGGCGGCGACGGTCGCTCTCGTCTGGACCGCGACTGGACCGATCGCAGCTCACGAGCTCGAGCTGACGGAAGTCCACGTCACGTTTTCAAATGACAACCGGTTCCAGATCGAGGTAATGAATGACCCAGGCTGGCTGCTGATGCGGGTGGAGCCGTTCTCCGGGCAAGCGCTATCTGGCCGGCTAGAACCCGAGCAACGAGACCGCCGACTTGTCGACATGGAGGCCACGTTCTCGGAATGGGTCTATCTCTATTTCGACGGCGAGCGCGCCGACACCGGCGCCACCTACCTGCCCCCGTCTCCGGGCGGTCCCACCGCTCCCGACGGCACGCCACTGGGTGTGATGCGCCTCCGCGGACAGGTCCCGCCGGACGCCACGACGTTCAGTTTCGCCTACGGGCTGATCATGGACGCCTACCCGGTGCTCATCCGAGACGAACATGATGAAGTGATTACCTACTGGAATGTGGGGGAATACGAGACCGAGGCACTGCCTCTCGAAGGCCTTCTCCCACCAACCCGATGGGAGGTCGTGGGTACCTACACGCGGCTGGGATTTACCCACATCGTTCCCAGAGGACTGGACCACATCTTCTTTGTTGTCGGCATCTTCCTGCTGAGCAGTCGTCTAGCGCCGATGCTCGCGCAAGTGACCGCGTTCACGGTCGCCCACACCGTCACGCTCGGCCTGGCAATCCTCGGCCTGTTCTCGTTACCCGCGAGATTGGTCGAACCGATGATTGCCCTCTCAATCGCCTACGTGGCGGTGGAGAACATCTTTACGAGCGATCTTCGGCCGTGGCGCGTGGCGCTGGTGTTCGTATTCGGACTCCTGCACGGAATGGGATTCGCCGGGGTGCTGAACGAGCTCGGTCTCCCCCGAGCCGAGTTCGTTCCGGCACTACTCAGTTTCAACCTTGGCGTGGAGGCGGGACAGCTCACAGTAATCGCCGGTCTTCTGCTCGCTTTAGGCTGGGCTCGCCACAAAGTCTGGTATCGCCGCATCGCGGTGATTCCTCTGTCGGTGACCATCGCGGCGGTCAGCCTCTATTGGACCGTGGACCGAATCGGCATTGAGTAAATGGCGTAACGACGTAAACGGTGCAAACCGATTCCGGAGCATAGGCGGACTACGCGGAACAGATAGCTTCCGCAAGCCGTCGGTGGCGCGTGCCCGCCGCCCACCGGCTCCTCTGCGAGCTCCTTTTACTGGGAGGGCACCGGGATAAATTTTTGAACTCGTTGGCCGTAGGTGTCGGCCGCGTAGACAGCACCTTGCGTGTCGACAGCCATCCCGTGAACCCAGTCGAACTGACCCGGCCCTCGCCCGGGGCCGCCCCACGTCGCCAGAATGCGACCATCGTCAAGCGAGATCTTGTGAACCCGCTCGCCGGCGTGGTCGGCAATATAGCCAAAGCCATCGTCCCCTTGCCGGGAGATAGCGATATCCCAAGGGTTCCACCCTTCGTGCGCGAACTCACGGAGGTAGTTGAGCTGGTTGTCGAACACCTGGATCCGTCTGTTCTCACGGTCGATGAGATAGAGCGTGTCATTCGCGTCGACCGCACCCTGATGCGGCAGGTCCCATTCCGCAGGCCCGGTGCCCTTCTCGGTCGGGCCACCGTCACCGCGGCCGATCTGCTTGATAAACGTTCCGTCCGGCGAGTACAGGATCACTCGGTTGTTGCCATAGCCATCAGTGACGACCGCGTTACCCTCTCGTGTAAATAAGATTCCCGACGGGCTGTTGAGGTGAGTCTCGTCTGTGCCGGGTTCTCCGGTGGTGCCGAGCTGCATGAGTGCTCGCTCGAGCGTCGGATCAAACTTCAGAATCCGGTGATTCAAACGTTCCACGACCCACACGTTGCCGTCCCAGTCGACCTCCCCAGAGTGCAGCCAGCCGCCCGCCACCTGTACTCCGTCCTTGTCCCGTTCGGCACCGGCTCTGACCAGGTGACCTTCTCGGTCGAACACCATCACAGTTTGCTGGCCCCGGTTAAAGACGTAGAGGTGATCATCGCCGTCGATGGCAATCCCAGAGACCCCCTGCCCATAGATCGGCGGCGTCGACGCATCGCCACCGCGCCGACGCCTGGCTGCGGCCGCTTGACGAGCAGCTGCGGCTGCATCGCGTGCCGACTGATCCGGCCACCCGGTCTGTTGGCCAAAAAACGTCCCCGGGGGCATTCTGGGCCAATCGGCCACAAGCTGATAGTCGGGTGATTGCGCCCTACCGAGATCGGATGTGAGCGTGAGGCCGGCCGCGACCACGACGAGCCCGGCGATGATGATCCGCATGGTCTCTCCTCTTTTTGGCTAGTGTGCGTCGAATACCGGCCTCATGGGCGGGCACGCGGTCACCGGCCTGCAGGTCCAGACTGCCGCGTACCCGACTCGCTGATTCTAGTGAACTGTCGCAGGAAAACGTTGCGCATGCTCCGACCGGGACACCGCGTCGGAGGCGTTGCTCTCCGCTCGCTCATCCCCAATATGCTCACGTACCGCGTGGCCCGTGCGGCGGCGCGACCCCGACCGACACATAACGTTTCCTCCGCGACAGTCCACTGGGACGTATCAGATGTCGCCTGAGCGTACACCGGCCTGGTATGAACGGGATGCGGTCGATCGACGCTACGGCGGCGGCCCAGATTGGCGTGACCGCCTCCACACGCGCCGTCGATATAATGGTCACGCCATTTTTTGGCAAACACTTTGGCGCCGCCATCAGGTTCCGGTGGCTCGGAATCAGGGCGTTGAAGCGACGTACACGGAGAATGGCAGCGTCGTCATATGGACGCGTCGCCAGCTCTTGCAAGCGACGCGATGGAGGCCACCGATGAGATCGAGACAAGCGCAACTAGCGGGTCTGGCAATAGTGGCCAGTGTTCTGGCGACCACAATGGGAGTTCCGCCGGCTGCCGCCCAGGAACCGGGGTCAGTGGTCTCCCGGGATGAACGCGTCATAGGACGGACCTACACGTTTCCGACCACTGGCCAAGAAGTGCCCTACGCACTCTTCGTCCCATCCAATTACGATCCGTCGCGCGAGTGGCCGCTCATGGTTGCCCTGCATGGTCTGGGTCGACCATATGACTGGATGTTGGGCTACGAAGGCATCATCGATTTCGCGGAACGAGACGGCTACATTGTGGCGTCGCCACTCGGCTATCACCCACGCGGCTGGTATGGCAGCCGCGGACCCGGCATTCCTCAGATGCGGAGGCGCGACGGCGATACCGAACCGCTGCCGGACAACCTCGGCGAGCTGAGCGAGCAAGACGTGATGAACGTCTTCGAACGCGTCCGTGACGAGTTCAATATCGACAACAACCGCATCTATCTATGGGGTCATTCCATGGGCGGCGCCGGCACCTATCATCTGGCCGCGCAGCATCCCGAGCTGTGGGCGGCCGTTGGCGTAGCGGCTCCGGCCCCCTCCGTCGAGCCGGAACAGCTCCGTCAATTTAAACACCTGCCTATCATCGTGTTGCAAGGCGACCAGGATCCGCTCGTGACTCGCACCCGGGAGTGGGTCGCGACGATGAAACAGATCGGCATGGAGCATGTGTATGTCGAAATCAAAGGCGGGGACCATTCCCGGTTCATCAACGCGAACGCGGACACGCTTGGTAAGATCTTCGCGTTCTTCAACATTGTTCGGAAGGACCAGCGGGCGGAGACGACCAACTGACCCGCATACGAGAAAACGTGGCCACGAACCACGCGGGGCCGCGATGTCCCGGTGCATTTTCGGCTCGCTTTCCCACTCTAGGAGGATGAGGCTGAGGATGAGGATGCGATCTCGAGGGTCCAGGGTCTGTGGCGGTGTAACCGTCGCCATCGTCATCGCCGTGACCGCGGGGCTGGTCGATGCGCAGGAACGGCGTCTGCGCGACGCGCCGATCCCCCATGACGTCGGTCAGAGCGTGTCGGCGTCGTTCGAGGGCTGGTTCGAAAATCCGGATGGCACCTTCAGCCTATCCTGGGGCTACTTCAACCGGAACTACGAGGAGCGTCTCGATATTCTCGTCGGTCCCGAGAACCGCTTTGACCCGGGTGCGATCGACCGCGGTCAGCCCACGCATTTTCTCACTCGTCGCCAAACAGGACTCTTCACCACGGTGGTTCCCGCCGACTTTGGGAACCAGGTGCTGACGTGGACCCTTGTCAGCGGTGGCGAGACGATCTCGATCCCCGGCCATTTGCGACCCGAGTGGGCGATCGACGCCTTGATGGAGGCCCCGAGCGGAAACCAACCGCCTGTCGTCAGGTTCGACCCGTCCGGTGCAACGGGACAAGGACCGGGCGGCGTGCGGGGATCGATAACTTCCGCTTTCCCCGACGCTACCCTGACCGTGTGGGCAATAGACGACATGGTGCAGAAGATGCGTGAGCAGCAACGTCGCCCCGACGAGACCGAGAAAACTCGCGCAGCTCGGTTTGGCATCGTATGGAGCAAGTTTCGGGGTCCAGGCACCGTGACCTTCAGTGAGGTTGAGCCGACGATCGACGAGGCGGGTCGGGTGACGACCACGGCCACCTTCAGCGAACCGGGTGAATACGAATTGCGAGTGCTGGCCTGGGACGATACCGGACCCCAGGCCTTCGTGATGGCGGTCGGGTTCCAATGTTGCTGGACGAACGGGTATCTTACTGTCGATGTGCGATAGCCTTGCTTGCGCGGGTGATCGAGGAACTCACACCCGATGTCAGAGCCGACGGGTGACATCACCGCCTGGCTCTCGCCACACCGAAAAGGAGTCAGGACATGCGGCAAACAACGTTTGGTGACCGATGGTGGCGCGCCGCTTGGGTGAGCCTGTTGGCCATGATCGCGTTACATGGACTGAAGGCCCAAGCTTCGGCCCAGGAGCCCGTGGTCACCTTCGCCGGGGAAGTCGCCGCCATCCTGCAAGACAAATGTGAAGCCTGCCATCGAACGGGTCAGATGGCGCCGATGTCACTGACGACTTATGAGGAGGTTCGCCCATGGGCCCGCGCCATCCGTACCAAAGTCGTCGCGCGGGACATGCCACCCTGGCACATCGACAAGACGACTGGCGTACAGGGGTTTGCCAACGACATCTCCTTGACCGATGACCAGATCTCGACCATCGTGCAATGGGTGGACGCCGGTGCGCCTTTTGGCGACCGTGCCGACCTGCCGCCCGCCAGGCAGTGGCCGGACGCAGAGCGGTGGAGAGTAGGAGACCTCCTGGGACGAGACCCCGACCTCGTCGTGCAGTCAACCCCATGGACGCAGCCGGCCGAGGGACAAGATCAGTGGTGGCAGCCAGTGGTCGACTCCGGACTCACCGAAGACCGCTGGATCAAGGCGGTCGAGGTGCGACCGACGCTCGAAGGCCGACGCATCGTGCATCATGGCAACTCGGCGCTGGCAGAATTCGCCGTCGGCAAAGCTGGAGAGATTTATCCAGACGACACCGGCCGGTTGCTCGAAGCCGGCGCACCGGTGAGCTTCGACATCCACTATCACTCCGTTGGTGAGGAGATCACCGACTACCTCTCGGTTGGCGTCTGGTTCTATCCCCAGGAGATCGTGCCGAAATACGAGGTCAAACACAGCGCCATGGGCGTCGTCCAGGCGATGGACACGTTCGACCTTCCGCCGCACACACTGGCAAAGCATCACGCGTTCATTCCCCTCGACCAGCCGACAAAAATATTGAGCTACCAACCGCACATGCATGTGCGCGGCAAAGCCATGTCGATGGAGGCGATTCTGCCCAGCGGCCGGGTGAAGATGCTCAGCCACGTCGGCAATTTCAATTTCAACTGGCACGTCAACTATGTGTACGACGACGGGACAGCGCCGCTACTGCCGTCTGGGACCATGATCAAGGTCACGGCCTGGCACGACAACACCGACGGCAACCGCGCCAATCCAGACCCGACCCAATGGGTTGGCTGGGGGCAACGGAGCTACGACGATATGTATCACGCGCACGTGCGTTACATCGAGCTCACCGAGGACGACTATGCAAAAATGGTCAAGGTGAGGGACTCCGCTCGCGCCAATAACGAATAGGTGACATTCGTGCGCGAAAGGCTTGTGCCCGCGCGGCCCACAAGCGATGGGGCGGAGCGCGCGGCGCTGCGGTCAGTGGTGAAAGAGCCGTAACCCCGTATGTACCATCGCGATGCCATACTCGCGGCACGCGGCGCTGACGTCATCGTCGCGTGCGGAGCCGCCGGGCTGGCCGACGTATTTGACGCCGTGTTTGACCGCGTGATCGATGTTGTCGCGGAAAGGAATGAAGGCGTCGGAGGTGAGGCTCACGCCATCCAGCGTGCCTAGCCACTCGGCCTTCTCTTCAGCGGTGAGCGGCTCGTAGGACTGGTCGAGCGCATCCTTAAAGGCCGCTAGCTCAGAGCGAACGAGGTCGCCTTCGATATACCGCACTCGGTGGTTGATCCGATCTTGCCGGCCCACACCGTCCTTGAACTGCAATCCGAGCACCTTGGGGTGGCGGTTGAGATGCCAGACGTCGGCCTTGCCGCCGGCCAGCTTGGTGCAATCGACGCGCGACTGCTGACCGGCGCCGATGCCGATCATCTGTCCGTCGACCGAGAACCCGACGGAATTGCTCTGCGTGTACTTGAGCGTGATCAGTCCCAGCAGGAGGTCACGCCTCGCGCCATCGTCAAGCGAGCCGCAGACCACGCGCTCGAGATGCTGCGCGGTCACGGGAGTGTTGTTGCGATCCTGCGTGAGCCGCATACCCCACATCTCGCGCGCCTCACTCTTTGGCGGCTCGAAGCCGGCGTCGGCCTTGAGTACGATGAACGAGCCCTTCTTCTTCTGGCTGAGGATCTCCATTGCCTCGGGCTCGTAGGCGGGGGCGACGATGCCGTCGGAGACGAGGGTCTTGATGAACTTCGCGGTGGGCACGTCGACCGTGTCCGAGAGCGCGATGAAGTCGCCAAACGAGGACTTCGGATCAGCGCCACGGGCACGCACATAGGCCGTGGCGGCCGGAGATAGCTCTCGGCCCTCCACCTCGTAAGACTTGACGAGCTCCTTAGGCAGCTCCCCTGCGACCGCCGCACCGGCGGGAGAGACGTGCTTGAAGCTGGCGGCGGCGGGGAGCCCCAGGGCTTGTCGCACCTCATGCACGAGCTGCCAAGCGTTGATCGCATCGAGAAAATTAATAAAACCGGGCCTGCCATTGAGAACGTCAATCGGCAAACGCTCACCGTCGAGGGGCACGACCTCGGCGAAGAGCTGATGAGGGTTGCAGCCATATTTGAAACGCATCCGAGTCTCCTAAACGGGTTGGCAACGACCGAAGCCATCGAGAAAGTGCGTGAGCCTTGACCCGCAACACAGCCCGTTGGTCGCGCGACAATCATAGGGTGGATGAAAGCCGCACCACTTAGAAACAGGGCAAGCCCATCTTCCGACCCGGCCAACCCCTACTCCGCCGTCCGAAACACACGGAGGCCGTGGTTTCCGTGCATGTCTTCGTGACACGAGTCGCCTCGGCCTCGCGGCCGCCCCAAGAAAAAGTCCGCGACCGGGTCGGTTGGGAAAGGAGTCGCTGACGCGGGACTCTAGCCCCGGTGAGCGTCTGGCGTGGGGAGCACGACAATAAAACGGCCGCCGCCACTCGACGCTGCTCCGGCGGTGACGGATCCACCGTGAGCCTCGGCAACCCACCGGGCCATCGGCAGGCCCAATCCTCCGCCTGCGCGAAATCCCACGCCATCAATCCGAACAAACCGCTCGAAGACGCGTTCTCGGTCGGACGCCGCAATGCCTGGGCCGGTGTCGTCGATGACGATGCGGACGTTGTCTCCAATGGTCTCCGCGACGAGCTCGACGCGGCTCGTCGAGTCGGTCGACGTGGAGTGACATATCGCGTTGCTGAGCAGATTCAGCAGCATCTGCCGCAGGAGCTCTTCGTCTCCGCTGAACGGTATCTCGTCGGGCCACGTCGCGTTCACCGCGACCTGGTCAGGCGGCCCCAAGGTCCGCGCTGAGCGAGCGCACTCGTCAAGGAGCTCGTCCAAATAGAACTCACCGTTCTGGAGTGGTCTGCCTCCTGCGTCGGCAACGGCCAACGTCAGCATGTCATCGACCATACGACTCAAGCGCTGTGCCTGGTCGGCAAGGGTCGTCAGCGCCTCTCGGTATTCTGCCTTCGGGCGATCGTCGCGACCAAGCGTGACTTGCGCGGTCGTTCTGACGACCGAGACAGGTGTGCGCAGCTCGTGGGAGGCGTCCGTCATAAACCGACGCGCTGGAGCGTCAACGCACCACCAAGTCGGTTGAGCAAGGCATTGAAGGCACCCGCGAGCACACCCAGCTCGTCTTCTGAATTCGGCGTGTGCAGGTGAACGTCGGGGCGACGATCTGAGATGGCTTGGGTTTGATGCGCCATGTCGCCCAACGGTCGGAGCGCGCGCCGGCTAATCACCCAGCCTCTTGTCAGAGCCACAAACAACGCCAGTGGCACGCCCAGGAGCAGCGCCCGGTTCAGCACGTGACGCTCGCGCTCGAAATCATCTAGCGACGTCCATACGACAACGCGCAGTCCCTGACCAAACGATTCCAGATTCGCAGGGTATACGCGAATCCGGCAATCTGAGTTCGCCAGCGTCACTGCGGTGGAATGCGAAACGAGGTCGGCCACGCTCAGGGCCGCACCGCTCAGGGCCCGCACCGCCAAGATACCGCCTTCGGCGTCGGCCACCGCGACTCCCGCTTCCCGTAGCTCGAGCTCGTTGATCTCCTCGACGGTCTCGGCGAGCGTCTCACCATCTTCGAGCTCTTGCCTGAGTTCCGCGACTACCGTCGCAGACAAATTTGCAAGCTCTCGGTCGACGTCCGCGAGGCCGAGGCGATTGTGGAGAACGAGAATGGAGCCGCCGGTCGCGAGCAGCACGAGCCCGTACCAGCAGGGTCAGACGCCCGCGAATTGACCGGGACATAGAATCCGTTCGGAGCTCGTCAGCTACTCGCCCACGGGCTCTCGCGAGCTGTCGACAGGGCAGACGAGCGCGTAGCCCTCACCCCGCCGAGTTGTGATAACTGACTCCGCGCTCCCAGAGTCCAGCTTTCGGCGCAGTCGCTGGATGTAGACATCGATGACGTTCGACATGGGATCGTAGGCATCGTCCCAGGTGCGGTTCGACAGCGGCGTTCCGCTCGTGCAGATTCCGACCAGGAACGTCGCGGAACACCTGCGGACGACGGTTCCTGAGTTGGACCGACACCTGCGCGGCCGCTCGTCGATCGCGAACTATCTGTATGGTCAGTTTCTGCAGTACTTCGCCGAAGGAACGAACCGCCAAGACCGGAACCCAAGGTTCCCATGGTCCAAAGTCATCTGGGATATCTCGGCCGTGGCTTGGCTGCACAACCCGGAATGGGTGCCATCTGAGATCGTCGCCACAAGCCCTGTCTTGACTGACGATATGCGTTTGAGCGGCGGCGAGGGCCGCCACAACGTGCGCGTGGCGAACAACGTCGACCGCGACTCGGTCTTCGACGATCTGTTCCCTCGCCTCGCAGGCCTTTTATGACTCCGGGGTCTCTCGCCCGTCTCGCATACGGAGAATCCGGTCGCTCCGGGACGCGAGCCCGGCGTCATGCGTTGCCATCAGCAATGCGGTGCCAAACCGACGGTTGAGGTCGAGAAGAACCTCGAGCACTCGTGCCCCGTTCTCGGAATCGAGGTTGCCTGTCGGCTCGTCGGCGATAAGCACGGCTGGCTCATGAATCACTGCCCGAGCGATCGCCGCTCGCTGGGCTTCGCCTCCTGAGAGCTCGGCCGGATAGTGCTCGAGCCTGTCGGTGAGCCGCACGCTCTCCGCCACTATTGCGGTACGAGCCGCAACGTCGGCGTCCGGACATCCATCGAGCACGAGGGGCAGACCGATATTCTGTCGAACGGTCAACGTGGGCAACAAGTTGAAGAACTGAAAGACGAACCCGATACGCCGCCGCCGCAGTCTCGTGAGCTGGTCATCGTCAAGAGGCGCCAGCGACTGTCCTTCGACGGACACCTGCCCTCGACTCGGTCTGTCCATCGCCCCACACAAATGAAGCAACGTGGACTTGCCACAGCCGGATGGACCGACGAGCGCCACATGCTCGCCCGCCTCGAGCGACAGAGTGACGCCCCGCACCGCTGCCACTTCGCGGTCACCCCTCGTATAGGTCTTGTGGACGTCGCACGCTTCGAGCACAGGCATGAGGGAGAGATAGCTGCCCGGCCCTACCCTGAATGGCGGGGCGGCCACGCGAAGGAAGACATCGCTAGCGAGCGCCGCCGCTTCTCCACCGATCCCTTGTCGCGACATACCCGCGGCGCGCCCGAACGGAATAGACGCCAGGCCGCGTCACGCGCACCCTGATCGTGTGATAGCGGTTGTCCGCGGGGTGACCCGCCGAGTATCCCAAGGTGTATTGGTGGTTGAGCTCCTCGGCAATCCGCTCGGTCGCGCCGACGAGGTCGGGGCTATCTCTGATGACCTCGGTGTATCCCCCACTCTCATCGGTCAGCTCTTTGAGGGCGCGGGTGTTGACGCGGTCATTGATGGGGCGCGACTCCGGCGCGTCGATCGCCACGGCGTAGACAAACGCGTCCGACCGTCGAATCTGGTCCCGCACATGACCCACACCTATGTCACTCGCCGTGTCTTCCCCATCCGAAATCAGGACGATGGCGGCCCGCTGATGGGACCGGCTCCGGAAAAGTGGGAGTCCCATGGCCATGGCCTCGTAGAGGGCCGTCGCGCCGTAGGGCCGCACGCTCGTCAACCGTCCGCCGAGCGAAGCCGGACCAAGCGTCCAGTCATCGTGGAGCGTGGGGTTGTGGTTGAAGACGAGAAGAAATGCTTGGTCGGTAGGCGCGAGGAGGTCGACGAGAAACCGGTCGAGCGCCAGACCCGCGTCGCTCATACGCTGGCCATACATGCTCTCGCTGACATCAACGAGGATACCCAGACTGACCGGGACCCGCCCCCGCTGAAACTGGCTGACGACTTGAAGCTGGCCATCCTCGAGTACGTCAAACTCGTGCTGCTCGAGATCACCGACGAGCCGACCATCTCCGTCCCGCACCGTGACTGTCACTTGCACGAGATCGACGCTGGCGCGAAACACTTGCGTCGCCAGGAGCGGTGCGGCCACGCAGGCCACGACCAGACTTAGCGTGAGACAACCGACTCGGAACCTCAAGGTCATGACCGTGGCATCTTTATCGCGCGCACCGCGCAGTCCAGTCGATACAGGATACCCTGGTGACAGACCAGTTCGTCGCCATGACCTCGAACGCTTCATACCTCCACGGTGCGTCCGACACTCCCCTGCTTGGCGAAACTATCGGAGACAACCTCCGCCGCACCGTCGACCGGGTACCCGAACGGGATGCGCTCGTGGTGCGGTCGCAGGGGTATCGTGCGTCATATCGCGCGCTGTGGGACGCGACCACCGACCTCGCCAAGGCACTACTGGCCCGGGGGCTACAAAAAGGCGACCGCGTCGCGCTCTGGTCACCAAACCGTCACGAGTGGGTTGTCGCCCAGTATGCAACCGCGCGGGTTGGCGTGATTCTGGTGAATGTCAACCCGGCCTACAAAGCCCGCGAGCTGGCGCACGTCCTCAACCAGTCAGGCACCCGGCTGCTGCTTCTCGCGCGAGGGTTTCGACGGACGCGCTACACCGAGCTCCTCGAAAGCGTCCGTTCATCGTGTGCCTCGCTCGAAGAGGCCATCGTCATCGATGACGGATGGGACGAGCTACTGGCCAGCGGGGCGAGCGTGACGGACGAAGCCCTCGACACGCGAGAATCCGCGTTGAGCTTTGACGACCCAATCAATATTCAGTATACGTCTGGCACGACCGGGGCTCCCAAAGGGGCCACGCTCTCGCATCACAACGTGCTCAACAACGGCTTCTTCTGTGGCGAGACGCTCGGATACACCGAGGTTGACCGCGTCTGTATCCCCGTTCCGTTCTATCACTGCTTTGGAATGGTCATTGGCAACCTCGCGTGCACGACGCACGGCGCGTGCATGGTCGTAGCCGGTGAGAGTTTTGACGCGGGGGCCACATTGGCAGCGGTCGAGGCCGAGCGGTGCACATCGCTTTACGGTGTGCCGACGATGTTTATCGCCCAACTGAATCATCCGTCCTTTGCCCAAAGCAAGCTCTCCACCTTGCGGACCGGGGTCATGGCCGGCTCCCCTTGCCCGGTGGATGTCATGCGCAATGTGCAAGACCGTATGCACATGAAAGAAGTAACGATCTGCTACGGCATGACCGAAACCTCGCCCGTCTCCACACAGACTCGTGTCGACGATCCGCTGGAGGCACGCGTATCGACCGTGGGTCGTATCCATCCGCATGTCGAGGTCAAAGTCGTCGACCCGAACACTGGCCGTCTCGTGCCGCGGGGCGTGCCGGGCGAGCTGTGCACGCGCGGCTATGTCGTCATGATCGGCTATTGGAATGAACCCGCAGCGACGGCCGACGCGATCGACGCAGCCGGCTGGATGCACACCGGCGACCTCGCCACAATCGACGACAGCGACTACGTCGCGATTGTCGGCCGCATAAAGGACATCATCATCAGAGGGGGCGAAAATATCTATCCGCGAGAGGTCGAGGAGTTCCTGCATACCCACCCCGACATCGAGGACGCCCAGGTCATCGGGGTCCCCTCGGAGGAGTATGGCGAGGAGGTCATGGCGTGGGTGAAGGTAAACGCAGAACTTACCCCCGCCGCCCTCAAGGCTTTCTGTCGCGGACAGATCGCCACCTATAAAATCCCACGGTTCTGGAAGCTTGTGGACGAATTTCCACTGACCGTGACCGGGAAAGTCCAGAAGTTCCGGATGCGGGAGATCGCGGCCGAAGAGCTTTCAAACGAGGGCGACGGCCCGAGCTCAGGCTTCGAGTCCTGAGTTCGAATCTCTAGGTCTGCGGGCGTGAGCCCAGGCCGTCGCGGGTGCTCAGAACCGGCTGCCTAGTTCGATGGCCACGCCAGGCCTTGCTCGCGAGGGACCGCACCGATCCCCTTGTAGACAAACTTCTGTAGACGTTTCCCTTCATACGTCTCCGTCGTGTAGATATTCCCGGCCGAGTCAGTGGCGATACTGTGCACGCCGTAGAAGGCGCCGGTCTGGCGGCCGCCATCCCCAAAGCTGGTGAGCAAATTCAGCGACTCGCGCTCGATCACGTATACCTTTTCGTTCACACCATCGACCGCATAGATATAGCGTTGCTCCTCGTCGTGCGAGAAGGTGAGATCCCACATGGACCCGGAACCCAGCGTCGTCCGTGCGATGAACACCTCGTTGACGAACGTTCCGTCTTTCTGAAAGACCTGGATGCGGTCCTGCGCCCGGTCGCAGACGTAGACCAAGCCGTCGTGGGAGACCTCGGCACAATGAACCGGGCTGGCAAACTGCTGAGGCGGCGGCGCGGTTGGGTCATACCGACCAAAGTCGCTGTCGTCGGGCGTATTGCCATAGGCTCCCCAGAATCGTCTCAAAGCGCCAGTGGTCATATCGACGACCGCGACCCGCCGGTTGCCATAGCCGTCGGCCAGGTAGGCTTCGTTCTCGGCCGCGTCGATCGATATCTTCGCCACGCGCGAGTAGTGGGTCGTGCTGTTGCTGTCCACGTCATGACCGGGTTCGCCGACTTCGAGCAGGAACTGCCCGTCACGGGTGAACTTCAACACGTGGGAGTCGCCTTGTCCGTTGCCGCCGATCCACACATTGTCCATATGGTCGATGGTGATGCCATGATTTGAGGTCGGCCAGGTATAGCCCTCACCGGGGCCACCCCAACTGCCCACGACATTGCCGTCCGTATCGAACTCCAAAACCGGTGGCGCGGGTACACAGCACATCTCCGCGATCGGCGGGTCCAGCGATGCCGGAATCTCGTTGGCACCGAGCGTCTCGACCGAGCCTCGATGCACAATCCAGACGTGGTCCTGGGCGTCGATGCCGACACCGATGGCCGACCCGAGCAACCAGTGGTTTGGCAACGGGCGGGGCCAGAACGGATCGACCTCAAACATCGGCGCTTCGACCGATTGCGCCCGCACGATGCCACTACCGACACCGACACTGTTCTCCAGCCATGCCTGCCCGAGCCCGAGGGCGACGATAGCCAGAGCACCGCCGACGGCCACAAGAAAGCCGCGACGACGTTGGATCCTACGAGTTAGCCCAATTCTCATGATGCCTACTCCTCTCAGATGAAGAGACGCCCAGCACTCGCGGCGGTGATCACACCCTTCGCGGCGCGCTGAGTCGGCCACAGCATAGCACCGCCCTTGACGATTGCCAGCAGCCCAAGGTGAAAGTCCCGCTTGGCACCGAGACCGTCGCCGTGCCGGCTGAGCAAGGCGACAAAATAAGGAGGATCCGCGCAGTGTTCGACCGATGAACAACGCGGGTCAGCCGGATTCAGCGACGGTCGAATGCAGCGCGACGTGCACCACGGGCTGCCACGCAAGCAGGACGGGTAAAGAGGCGGTCCTTGGGGAAACACCCGAGACCCCGCGCCATTGACCTCGAGAGGGCTTTGAGCCAAACTAGTCCACCCGTTCCAGAACCTACAGTTCTGGACCACATTGGACCAGTGTTGGACCAGCAAAAGGTATGAAAATCGGATCCCTCCGCGCCCATGTGTTGCTTTTCGCGTGCGCGGTTTTGGTGTCTGTCGGCTCTACCTCGTGGGCGGCCCCCGGCCAGCAGGACGACGAGGTCGCGGCATCCGTGGCCGCGCACCGACAGCTTCTAGACCGCTATTGCGTCACTTGTCATAACCAGCAGCTCCGCACGGCGGACTTTGCTCTCGATTCGCCAGAGGCCGACCTCACCCGGGTCGGCGAACACGCCGAAGTGTGGGAAAAGGTTGTACGCAAGCTCCGAGCGGGATCGATGCCACCGTCACGTCGACCTCGCCCGGACCAGGCCGCCTACGACGGTTTTCGGCATTGGCTGGAGATGTCGTTGGACCAAGCCGCGGCAACGCGACCCGATCCAGGGCGAACCGAGACGCTGCATCGCCTGAGTCGCACGGAGTATCACCATGCCGTACGAGACCTGCTTGACCTCGAGGTTGATGTTACGGAGCTGCTGCCAGCCGACGATACGAGCTACGGCTTTGACAATATCGCGGGTGTGCTTGGAGTGTCGCCGACGCTCATGGAGCGTTACCTCTCGGCTGCACGGAAGATTAGTCGTCTCGCTGTCGCGTCACCCGTCCCTTCGGCCGTGGCCCAAACGTTTCGCATACCCTCGGACCTCGGTCAGGATGATCGCGTCGATGGTCTTCCCTTTGGCACACGCGGGGGAACCGCAGTGTCGTTCAATTTTCCCGAGGACGCAGACTACGTCATCGAGGTGCTACCAGACGGCGCATTGCGTCGCGACTCGCACGACCTCGAGATCGCCATTGACGGCGCACGCGTCGAGCTCTTCTCTGTCGGCGCAACCCCTGCCCCCGACGCGCCACGAGGTCTCTATCTTCAGGAAACCCAACCGCTTCGAGTGCGTCTACCCGTGCGAGCGGGGCCGCGCACCGTTTCCGTCGCGTTTCTCAAGAAAACGTCCGCCGAACCAGAGGGCTTGCGAAAGCTCTATCTACGCCCGTTCACCGGCGAAGGCTCCGGGGGCGACTCCCGCTACCAGCCGTATGTTGACAGTGTGACGATTTCGGGTCCGTTTGAAGCGAGCGGGGCCCCGCCGATCGACGATACCCCAAGTCGGCAGCGCATCTTTGAATGCCATCCCGATGTCGACGCCGCTGACGATGAGCGGACCGACTGCGCCCGGGCGGTCCTGTCGCGACTGGCGCGCCGAGCGTTCCGACGACCCGTCACTGACGATGACGTCGATCGGTTGATGACGTTCTACGAGACCGGCCGGCCTGACGGGTTTGATACGGGTATCGAGCTTGCTCTCCGTCGTTTGCTCGTCAGTCCCGAATTCCTGTTTCGGGTCGAACCAGACCCGGGCGACCTTCCGCCCGGAACGCCCTACCGCGTAAGCGATCTCGAACTGGCCTCGCGTCTGTCCTTCTTCCTCTGGAGCAGCATACCGGATGACACGCTGCTGGACCTGGCGGCGCGAGGCGAACTGAGCGACCCGTCGGTCCTCGAGAGCGAGACTCGCCGTATGCTCGCCGACCGACGCGCCGAAGCGTTGGTTACGAATTTTGCCGGTCAGTGGCTGGGTCTGCGCAACGTCTCGGCCGTGCAGCCCGACGAGGATGCGTTTCCAGATTTTGGTGAAGGGCTACGTCGCGGGTTTCGACGAGAAACCGAGCTGTTTTTTGAAAGCATTCTGCGTGAAGACCGGAGCGTCGTCGAGCTCTTGAGCGCGGACTACACGTTTGTCAACGAGCGCCTAGCGCGACACTACGGCATACCAAATGTTCGAGGGAGCCATTTCCGCCGGGTCAGGTTCAACGCGGATGACCCGACACAACGTGCGCGTGGCGGCTTACTCGGTCACGGGAGCGTGTTGACCGTCACCTCGTATGCCAACCGGACCTCGCCGGTGCTGCGGGGTAAATGGATCCTCGAGAACATCCTGGGCACACCGCCACCACCACCTCCGGCCGATGTCCCCGCGCTGGAAGTTGACGAGCGTCCGGGAGGGCACGCAGCCTCCATGAGGGACGCCATGGAGCGGCATCGCGCGAACCCTGTGTGCGCAAGCTGTCACCAATTGATGGACCCACCGGGGCTCTCGATGGAAAACTACGATGCCATCGGGAGATGGAGATTCGACACCGGGACGGCCGGGGCAAAGGCCCCAATCGATGCCGCAGGGACGCTTCCCGACGGGTCACGATTTGAGGGTCCGGCGGGTCTCAAAGCGGCCCTCCTTGAGCAGCCCGACCGCTTTGTCACAACCGTCACCGAAAAGCTGCTGACTTTCGCGCTGGGCCGCGGCGTTGACTATCGCGACGCCCCGGCTATTCGAGCCATCGTTCAGGATATCGCCGGGGATGACTACCGTCTGTCGTCCCTGATCATGGGTATCGTCCGGAGCATGCCCTTCCAGATGAGGAGAACAGAATCATGACCATCATGCAGAAGGCCTTGCCCCGCCGTACATTTCTCCGAGGCGTCGGTGCAACCCTGGCGTTGCCCTTTCTCGACGCGATGGTTCCTGCCGCGTCTGCGCTGGCTCGTCGCGTGACCGCCCCGGCCAAGCGTCTCGGGTTCATTTATATCCCCAATGGCGCCAACATGGCGAAATGGACCCCGGTCGACGATGGGACAACGTTGACCCTGTCGCCGACGCTGAGCCCGCTCGCCGCCGTGCAAGACCAGGTGGTAATCCCCACCGGTCTTGCGCATCGTCAAGCCGAGGCCTGGGGCGACGGTAACGGAGAGCATTCGCGGGCAAGCGCGGTCTGGCTGAACGGAGTCCACCCCAAGCGCACCGAGGGCGCTGACGTCCGGGCCGCGACAACTGCCGACCAAATCGCAGCCCAGGAGCTGGGCCAGGACACACCACTCCCGTCGCTCGAGCTGGCCCTGGAAAATAGCTTTGTAGTCGGAAACTGCGACAACGGCTACAGCTGCGTCTATACAAATACGATCGCCTGGCGTAGTCCGACGACCCCGCTGCCGATGGAGCACAACCCCCGAGTGGTGTTTGAGCGACTCTTTGGCGAAGGCGGCACCGCCGCCGCACGCCAGGCGCGGCTGCAAGAAGACCAAAGCATCCTCGACGCTGTGCGAGACGATATGCATCGTCTTCAGCACAAGCTCGGCCCTGGCGATCGCACCCGGGTCGCCCAGTATCTCGACGCGGTGCGGGAGATCGAGCGGCGGATTCAGCAATCCGAAAAACAGTCGCGTGAATCGGTGTTACCCGAAGTCCTTGACCGCCCCGTGGGCATTCCCGAGGAGTTTGGTGACCACGCGCGCTTGATGTTTGACCTGCAGGCGCTCGCCTTCCAGGCGGATATTACCCGCGTATTCACGTTCCTTATCGGACGCGAGCAAACGGTGCAAAGTTATCCACAGATTGGCGTCGCCGACCCGCACCACGCCACCTCGCATCATCAGTTGGATGTCGAGAAGCTAGAAAAATACGCGAAGATCAACACCTACCACGTCAGCTTGTTCGCGTCGTTCCTCGAACAGCTCCAGGCGATGCCCGATGGCGATGGCTCGTTGCTCGACCACTCGATGATTCTGTATGGAGGCGGGATCAGCGACGGTGACCAGCACTCGCACATCGACCTGCCGCTGATTCTGGCGGGAGGCGGGGCGGGGCACCTCCAAGGCAATCGACATCTTCGCTACCAAACGGATACACCGATGTCGAATCTCTTGCTTGCGATGTTGGACAAGGCAGGTGTGCACACGGACGATGGCGAGCTTGGTGACAGCACGGGTCGCCTCGCGTTCGAACCGCTCTCGGCGCTGTAGGCAGCGAGAGGCAATGAGGCACTCGACGCAGCGATCGACGCGAGACAACTGATGCAAGACACACCTGGGACCATTGGAGCGCTCAGAGCGGTGGTTGGAACCCTCGTGGCGATTACGCTGGTAGCGGGATCGGCGGTGATCGCCGCTGCTCAAATTCCGACGAGCGCAACATCCTCAGACAACGCGGCACTCGCGGCACTCATGGATGCCGTCAAGACCGGTCGGACAGCTGAGGTCGCCCGCATGTTGGCGGCTGGACAGCCACCCTCAGCCGCTGAACCCGATGGCACGACCGCGCTCCATTGGGCAGTGCATCGTGACGACATCGAAACGACCCGCGCCCTCCTCAAGGCCGGTGCCGATGTCTCGGCCACCAACCGATACGGCGTCGCGCCGATGATGGTGGCGGCCACGAACGGTCACGACGCCATCCTGGCGCTTCTCATGGAGTCTGGCGCAGACCCCAACGCGGCGACGCCAGAAGGTGAAACCGTGCTGATGACAGCGACGCGTACGGGCTCGGTCGACGCGGTCGAGCGGTTGCTCGCAGCCGGTGCGGACCCGAATCACGCCGAGAAATGGCACCAGCAAACCGCCCTGATGTGGGCTGCGGCCCAAAATCAGGCGGCGGCAGCCGCGGCGCTGGTGCGGGCCGGAACCCATCTGGATGTACGCTCGCAGGGCGGTTTCACCCCGCTTCTGTTCGCGACGCGGGAGGGTCACATCGAAGCCCTTCAGGTGTTGCTGGACGCCGGCGCCAACCCAGATGACACGCTACCAAACGGGATGAGCGCGTTGGTCTTGGCTACCTACAACGCGCACTACGACCTGGCCGTGACCCTGCTCGAGGCAGGCGCCAAGCCAGACGCTGCGGAGCAAGGCTGGGCCGCGCTGCACCAGGTCGTCTGGACCCGGCGTCCGAATCTTGGACGTAACCCGCCCTTCCCCGTTCCCGTAGGCGACCGGAATGGTCTCGATATGGCCAGGGCGCTTCTGGCGCACGGTGCGAACCCGAATACTCGACAGACACAAGAACCACGAGACGGCAACCGGAATCTTCTAAAACGACTGGGTGCGACACCATTCCTCCTAGCCGCCAAGGCCGCTGATGCAGAGATGATGCAGCTCTTGGCCGACCACGGCGCCGACCCGGGTCTCACGACCGACTTGGGGACGACCGCGCTGATGGCCGCCGCCGGCGTCGGCATTTGGAAAATCGGAGAGAATCCGGGGACAAACGAAGAGGCCCTCGAAGCCGCCACCCTCGCCTGGGCACTGGGAAACGACATAAACGCCGCGGATATCAACGGAGACACGGCCCTGCACGGCGCGATCCACCGCGGGGCCGACGGCATCGTCCGCTTTCTGGCGGACAACGGGGCGGACCTCGACGCCACGAACGGTATTGGGTGGACGGCGCTCTCGATCGCGGAAGGCGTCTTCTATCCAAACACGTTCAACAGACACCCGGACATTGTCGGTCTCTTAGAGGAACTTGGAGCGAATCCGATGGTCGGCCGACGCCGGCCCGAAGATCTCGCACCGTGGGAGCGGGCCGCCGCCGTGGAACCGAGGTAACGCGGATTCCGAACTCTCTGAACACCTGATACAGTTATAGCCCACTTTTCACAATCGATACCTTGAACACGTCGAAACGTTGAATCGCGGAAAAAGGAGAACAATCCATGAACACAGTCAGTCGTTCGCGTCCTGGTAGGACTTTGTTGCGACCGGCGCTGTTCGCGTTGACCCTGGCGGGGTTGCTGGCTGCCGTGATGGCCACCAGTAACGCGCAGGGTTCAGCCGCCAGCCCGGACGGGTACATCACCGGCGTGGTGACCAGCGCCAATGGACCCGAAGCCGGTGTCTGGGTCATCGCTGAAACCGAGGAGCTCGAAACGAAGTTCGCCAAGATCGTCGTCACCGACGATGACGGCCGTTTTCTGCTTCCCGAACTCCCGGATGCGACCTATGACGTGTGGGTCAGAGGCTACGGCCTCGTAGACTCCGATAAAGTGCAGCTGGCGCCGGACCTCGACGACGCGGCGCTTGACGCTGTCGTCGCGCCAACGGCGGAAGCCGCCGCCCAGTACTATCCAGGCAACTACTGGTACTCGCTCATCGAGCTACCCGAGACAAGCGAATTCCCTGGAACCGGACCGGACGGAAACGGCATCTCTGAGAATCTGGGAAGCCAGCACGAGTGGATCGACATCATGAAACAGAATTGCCAGCTGTGTCACCAGCTGGGCAACGAGGCGACCCGGGTCGTCCAGCATCGTGATGACTTCGACTCGACCGTGGCTGCGTGGGATCACCGCGTCGCCACCGGCCAGCGTGGCAACCAGATGTCCGCCGTGATGAGCCGTTTTGGCCGTCAGCGTGGACTCGAGATGTTTGCCGACTGGACAGACCGTGTCGCCGGCGGCGAGCTCCCCGAGCAACCGCCACGTCCCGAGGGCAAGGAGCGCGGCGTGGTCGTCACATTGTGGGACTGGGGGCAGGACTCGTCGTTCATCCATGACGAGATCGCCACCGACAAACGCAACCCGACCTTGAACGCGTATGGTCCCGCGTACGGTGTCTCGGCCGGTCACGGCACGGTCACCTTTGTGGATCCCGTCAACAACGTGGCCACCGAGCTCACCATCCCCGTCATTCCTGATCCGGAAACGATGCCTACACGGTTCCCGCAGACACAGGTCAATCCGTCCTACTACTGGGGCGACGAGATTCTGTGGGGCGTCAATCCGGACGAGCGGTCTGACCCGCACAACCCGATGATGGACCAGGATGGACGTTTGTGGATGACCTCGACGGTCCGCCAGTTTGCCAATCCCGATTGGTGCAAGGAAGGGTCGGGCAACAAGTACGGCGAGTATTTCCAGCTGACCCGCACGGGCCGTCACGCGTCGTATTACGATCCCGAGAACGAGACATTCGAGCTCATCGACACATGCTTTGGCACCCACCACCTGCAGTTTGGTGAGGACGAGGACAACACGTTGTGGTTCAGCGGTGACGGCAACGCCATCGGATGGATCAACACACGTGTCTATGACGAAAACAGTGACGACCAGGCCTCTCAGGGCTGGTGCCCCACCGTCCTCGACACCAACGGTGACGGCGTCATCACCAAGCCATGGAATGAGCCGAATCCCCGCGGCGGTGGCGACAACGACGCGAGTCTCGACACGCGTATTGCCGGTTTCGGATACGGCATCATCGCGCACCCAACGGATGATTCGGTCTGGATCACACGGACGAGCCCGTTCCCTGGTCGGATCGTCCGTCTGACGCGCGGAGACAACCCGCCCGAGACGTGTATGGCCGAGGTCTACGAGCCGCCATCGATCGAGAACCCCAACGTTGACCCACAAAACACCGGGTTCGCGCCACGCGGTATCGACGTCGACCGGAACGGGATCATCTGGGTGGCCCTGTCGGGCAGCAGCCACATGGCGAGCTTTGACCGGTCGCAGTGCGCGGTCACCGGTGGTCCGGACGGAACCGGCCAACAGTGCCCCGAGGGCTGGACGCTCTATCCGATGCCTGGTCCAAAGATGCGGAACGTCGAGACTCCGGTGGGGGCCGACTTCCACTACTACAGCTGGGTTGACCAGTACGACACACTCGGGATGGGCGCCAACACGCCAATTGCAAACGGGTCCACCTCGGACTCGTTGCTCGCGCTGGACCCCGAGACCGAGGAGTGGGTCGTCCTCCGGGTACCGTATCCGATGGCGTTCTACTCGCGTGGTTTGGACGGACGGATCGATGATCCCGACGCAGGCTGGAAGGGTCGAGGTCTGTGGGCCAACTACGGGTCGAACTACATTTGGCACACCGAGGGTGGAAAGGGCACGCACAGCAAGATCGTGCACTTCCAGCTTCGACCCGATCCACTCGCCCGCTAACGCGGTGCGCTTCAAGGGGCAGGGCTTCGGCCCTGCCCCTTTTTCTTTTGTAAACAGCGGCCGCATCACCCATACAATCGCGGCCGTCGATTGATCGTGGACCACCGGCACGCTCAAAATGGCCGAGTCAGGCTTTGCCACCGTTGACGACGCCGGCACCTATACCTACCACTGCGAGGAGCACCCAAGGGCCATGGGCCAGGTGTTTATGCAATGACCGACACATCGCGTATTACCCGTCGTCCTGGCCAGAGTCAGCTGTTCAATCTTGTGGCCGCTGGTTTCGTCAGCGCGGGCCTCGTCGCATGCGGCGCCGAGCCCTCGCCGGCACCCGAAGACACCACCGACACCGCGCCCGCCACGACACGCGAGACGCCACCTCCATATCTCGTCTTTGTAACAAACGAAGGGTCCGGGGATCTCACCATGATCGCGGGCGACACGCACGAAGCGATGGCCACCTATTCGCTCGGAAAGCGTCCGCGTGGGATCAAGGTCAGTCCCGATGGCAGCCGACTGTATGTCGCCCTCAGCGGCTCTCCACCCGCGCCGCCGGGAGTCGACGAAAGCACGCTTCCTCCACCCGACCGCACAGCCGATGGAATCGGCGTCGTTGACGTGGAGACCGGCGAGGTCCTCACCGTCCTGCGAGGCGGCACCGACCCCGAGCAAGTCGCGCTCAGCTCCGATGGCACGCGGCTGTATGTGGCAAACGAAGACGCGGACACGGCCAGTATCTTGGATGTCGCAACCGGAGAAATCCTGGCTGCACTGCCGGTCGGCGGCGAGCCAGAGGGAGTCACTATAAGCCCCGACGGTCAGTTCGTATACGTGACGTCGGAGGAAGACAACCAGGTATCAGTCATCTCTACGGCATCGAGTGAGGTCGTCGCCCAGTTCGAGGTGGGGCCGCGGCCTCGCGCCTCGGCGTTTTCACCCGACAGCGCACGTGCGTATGTGACGTCAGAGAACGGAGGTGGGTTTTCTGTGGTTGACACGGCGGTGCACGAGGTCTCTGACACCATTGATGTCCCCGGCGACCCCTCGCGCCCCATGGGGGTCGTGGTTTCGCCAGACGGGACGCGGTTGTATGTCTCCACGGGGCGTGGCCGCACCGTCGTCGCCATGGACACGACCAGCTACGACGTCATCGGGATTGCAACTGTCGGAGACCGCCCGTGGGGGATCGCATTGAGCCCGGACGGCTCGCTCCTCTACGCGGCCAACGGCCCATCAAACGATGTCTCGGTTGTCGACACTGAAACAATGAGTGTTATCGCTACCGTCCCCGCCGGCGAGCGTCCCTGGGGCATCGCGGTCGTCTCTACTCGTCCCTAGCGCACCGCCGTCGTGTCTTGCATGAGCCCCCGGCGGGGCATGCCGCCTGCCAGCGTTACTTCTGGGTCACAACTAGCCCATGTGCTCCCTCGTCGTGCCTCGCCGGCAGGGCGCCGCTCCGGGACTTACGCAAGACATCACGGTTACTGGGAACTAGCTCCCAGTGGGCTGACGGCGCGTCCGCGGCATACCGGACGGTCTTGCTGCCATCACGTCGTTTGTCAGGGGCGAGTCCTCACGAGATAGATTGGCCACGGCACATACGCCAGACCCACATGGAGACATGGAAGGCAATCGCATGAACACCACGACGGAAACAACTCGAACGACGCTTCTGACTGCGCTTGTCGTCGTGTGCCTGGCCGCGCTGAGCCTTGCTACGGGGCAAGAACGGCCCACGCTCACCCCGGAACAACTGGCCCGGGTTCAGATACAGCCAGTTCCCGACAAAGCTGGTCTCTTTGTCATCCCGGGTTTTGACGGTGGTATGTCTGGCGGGAACGTCGCTGTTCGGGTCACTGGCGACGGCGTCATTCTCGTCGACAACAAGTTCCCCTACAGCTTTGACAATATCACCGAGCAAGTCGCGCGGGTGACGGACGAGCCCATCCGCTATGTCTTGAATACCCATCATCACGGTGACCACGCCGGCAGTAACGCCGACTTCATGCCCGCCGCTCAAGTCGTGGGACATGAAAACGTCCGTGCCAATATGATGCGAAACAACCAGGCCGGCTCGCCCCCAATCATCTTTGCCCGACGAGCCGGTGTGTTTGTCGGCGACGTGGAGGCCCAGGCCCATCACTTTGGACGCGGTCACACAAGCGGCGACTCCATCATTTATTTTCCAGACCTCCGCACCATCCACACCGGCGACCTGTTCATCTGGGGGGAGCGGCTGGACGGCACCACGCTATCGCCCTTTATCGACTACGCGAACGGTGGGAGCGCCGCCGACTGGACCGCGACCCTTGACGGCGTACTTGCGCTGGACTTTGACACGGTGATCCCCGGTCACGGTCCCGTCCTGACGAAAGATGACGTCATAGTATTTCGAGACAAATTCGAGCAGCTCGTCGCACGGGTCACCGGGCTTGCCGAGTCGGGTGTCGCCCGCGACGAGATTCCGGACCGTTTGGACATCGAGGACCTGAACTGGCCGCTCTCGCCGAGCGCGCTCCAGGCAATCTTCGACGAGTTAGTGGCGAACTGACCGCCTCGACACCATGAGAAGCTTCCCTTGTGCGAGACTCCACGTTATGTCAAAGCAATTTATCGTCAACGGTGTGATGAGCCTGCTCATCGGGCTGAGTCTGACAACCTCATCGGCGGCACAAACCGTCGAATACATCGAGCCAAGCGGGGGTTACACGCAGGTCGTCACCGTGACCGACCGCGGTGTAAAGACCATCCACGTCTCGGGGCAGGTCGGCCAGGGTGACGACTACCTGGCGCACGTCGAGTCAGCGTTTGCCGGCGTCGTACGTCGTTTGGGACAGGCGGGGGCCACCGTTCACGACGTCGTCAAGATGCGCGCCTTTGTCAAGGACATGACGTCGGATCTCTATGGCCCCGTGGCGGAGGTGCGCCGCCAAACCTTTCCGGAGGGTGCCTGGCCGGCGAGTTCGGTGGTCGGCATCCAAGCGCTGGCACGCGAGGGTCTGCGGGTCGAGGTCGAGGTGGTGGCGGTCGTCGCCGAGGAGGGGGTCGACCTGAGCATCGAGCGTTTTGGTCCTTCGAACGGCTTTAGCGGCGCGGTCGCCGTCACCGCGCATGGTGTCAAGACCGTCTACATCTCCGGCCAGGTCGGACCAGGCGACGGCCTGAGCGCGCAGACCGCGGCCGTCTGGGAACGGATCGGACAACGACTCGAGGCAGCCGGGGCGTCCCACGCCGACCTCGTCAAGACGACCGCCTACCTCGTCAACTACGATCGCGACACGCACCTGGAGGCATACCGAGATGGTACGCCACCCGAGGTGACCGACCTCGCGGATCGGCCGGCTAGCACGCTCCTCGGCATCCCGTCGCTGGCCAACGACAGCTTCCTCGTCGAGATTGACGCCGTGGCGGTCGTGGGCGTGGACGATACATCGATCACTCGCGAGTTCATTGACCCGGCTGGCTCGTTCACCCAGGTCGTCACCGCCAAGGGTTCTGGGCCAAAGACGGTTTATATCTCCGGACAAGTCGGGCGTCCCGGCGACCCGCTGGCCACTCAGGCTGACCAGGCCTACGCCAACCTGCGCCGGCAGCTAGACGCTGCGGGAGGATCGCCCGGGGATCTCCTCAAGGTGACCATCTATATCCCTGGCTACGACGACGCGGACCTGCAGGTGCTCGGCCCGGCGCGCCAGAAGCACGGCTTCATTGACGCCGGCGCTCCCGCATCGACTCTGCTTGGGATCCAATCGCTCTACTCCTCCGACGCGGCGATCGAAGTCGAAGGAGTGGCCGTGGTCAGCCAGTAGACCTGTTCCGCGCCGCAATGAGCGTAGCGTGTGGAGTTCCGAGCCGGCTGCCCCTTGGTGGCGGCGACGATGGAACCAAAGAGACCTTTGTCGGTTTTGTGACGCTCCGCGCAACCGGGACCGCTAGCGGCAGCGTGCGGGTCAGCGCGAGTCGAAACGTACGAGTTCTCGGTCGATCATGCCGATGGTCGGCCGACCGGACGCGGCCATATTTCGCGCGAGCTCGTTGATCAACAAGCGGAGAGCGGTCTCGACACCCGGCGCACCATACGCCGCCAGCGCCCACATCATGGGACGGGCCAGCATGACCGCCGTGGCGCCCAGCGCGAGTCCTTTCAGGATATCGCTGCCGCGCGTAAAGCCACCATCCACAAGCACGCGCACGCGGTCCCCGATCGCGTCAACGATGGTCGGGAGTACGTCCACCGGCGCCACCCCGCCCAGACCCACCGCGCCGCCATGATTTGAGACGACAAGTCCTTGGGCGCCGCGGTCAACCGCCGTGTGGGCGTCATCCAGATTCATGATGCCTTTGACAACCACCGGCACACCCGCATTCAGCGCGAATTGCTCGATGGCGCCCCAATCGATTCTGACCGGAGCCCCCGCCGACGACACACCGACGGTGACACACAGCACCTGACAGCCAGCGGCCACGGCGCGCGCTGCATCCTCGCGAACTGGTGTCAGGTCAAGCTCTGCGTAAACTTGATACCACAATGGTTGGTCGGTTTCGGCGGCGATCTCTTCGATCGGAAAGCTGCTGTGGCGGGTGGCCACGATAGAGGTCTGGGCGGCGGCTGCCCCGCGTGCAGTGGCGAGTTCACCTTCTTCGTGCAAGGTGCCCTGGTGACCGACCGGACCGACGATTATCGGCGCAAACATCGCGTGTCCAAAAAGCTCTGTCGTCAGATCAAGATCCATGGCGTAGACCATGAGCCGTTGCCGAAAGGTCATCTTGTCGAACGACGCGCGGTCGCCGCGGCGAATCGTCTCGAACATCTCCGGTCTCAGCGCGAGTTCGGCCATCTGCTCGAACTCGGGCGCGGCCACGATCTCCTCGACTGGAGCGAGCCGGATTGCTGGAAGGCCATCCTGGGCATACGCAGGGTTGACAAGCTCCGAAGCCAGGGGCGAGCCAGCCAGGAACCCGCCAAACTGTCGTAGCGATTCTCGACAGCCGAGTCTTGCTCTCTTTTCGGTCATGGAAAATTTGTCCTCACGATGCTGCGGTCGATCGAGGCGATATCGCGACACCCGGCTGCCGCCATGGCCTCCACAAGCTCGCGATTCATGATCTCGATGACTTTTTGCGCGCCTTGCTCTCCAAACGCACCGAGCCCCCACCGAGATGCGCGTCCGAGACAGACCGCGTCCGCACCGAGAGCTAGCGCCTTCAGCACGTCGGCGCCCCGACGAAATCCGCTATCGATCAGCACCGGCACGCGACCATCGACCGCATCGACAATCTCTTCGAGCACCTCGAGTGTCGATGGTCCATAGTCGATAGCCCGTCCGCCGTGATTCGACACCACGATGCCTTCGACCCCGTGGTCGAGACACATCAGGGCACCTTGAGCGGTCAGAATCCCCTTGGCAAGCATCGGCACCTCGATCATCGGCCGCAGCTCGTCAAAGAGCGTCCACTCATACCAGAGTCGGCCCTCGCCCACGCCATACGGATTGCCCGTCTCGCGTCGCCGCGCCGGCGTACTTCGGACGACGCCCCCGAGATGACGGTCGTGAAGGTCACGCTCGTAAAACGACCCCTGCTGGTCGATTGTCACGACCACCGTTTGGGCCCCAACCTCTTGCCCTTCGGCCAAGGGCTGCCGATTGGATTCGATGTCGCGGCGCGCGTAGAGCTGATACCAGAGCGGCCCGTCGGCCGCCTCGGCAATGCGGCCGAACGGAAAGCTCGACGCGTTGCTCACGATCATGGTCGTCGAGGTCGTGGTGGCCGCGCGATGCATTCCGAGTTCGCCATCGGGGTGGAGGTCACGTTGACGAGAGGTCGGAGCAAGCATGATCGGGCTTTTCAGCGGAGCGCCAAACATTTCGGTCGACAGGTCGACGTCCTCCGGGGAGACCCCACCCTGGCCAACCAGCTCGACCCACTCGAACGCGTCCCGATTGCGCTGCAGCGTGAACTCAGAATCGGTCCCGTGCGCGGTGTAGTCGTAAATCGTGCGCGGTACATTCGCCTGAAAGACCGGCTCGAAGTCGAACGCCGTCAACATCTCGTTGAAACCCAGAAAACGACGATGCTGGGCCAACGACCACGGATCTCGTTGAGCGTGCAGCAGAGGCGATGCCCCCAAAAATGTCGCCAGCCCGGCGAGTGCCTCTCGTCGAGAGAACCCTCGTCGCCATCCATCCTCGATATTTCCCACAATGCCTCCTACGGTCTCAACTGCGGATCATCCTACATCCAAAGCGCGTTGTGTTTGTTCGGCCGACCTTTGAGGGACAACCTCAGCCCGGATAGTCTGTTCGAGGAGACACTGTGATCAACAACAAAACGGTAGGATTTATCGGTCTCGGTCAGATGGGATTCAAGATGGCGCGCAACCTGACACAGGGCGGCGTGCCGCTCACGGTATGGGATGTTCGTACCGAGCCGCTGCACGCGCTCCGTCTCAACGGTGCGTCCATCGCCAGCCACCCGGCAGAGCTGGCCGCGCGCGTGGAACTGCTGTTCATCTGCGTGCCGTCTGACGTCGAGGCAGAGGCCGTGTTGTTTGGCGAACACGGGGTCACCTCGGCAGGACCGACCGACCTGTGCGTCGTCGATACGACGACGATGAATCACGGCGCCGCCCTCCGTCTCGCGGCGCGGTCACACGAGGCCGGGCTCGCCTACAGTGACTGTCCGATATCCGGAATGCCGTTTCGAGCGGAGAATGGAACCCTCACTATGATGTTCGGTGGTCATGCCAAGCACTTCTCGACCGCCACCCCCTATCTCGAGATCATGGGCGAGTTCGTCGTCCACTGTGGCGATGTCGGAATGGGTCAGCTCATGAAGGCGGTCAACAACATCATCTATGACGTCAATATCGCCGCCTTCTGCGAGGTAATGCCGCTCGCCGTGAAATCGGGTCTCGACCCCAGCACGCTAGCTCGAGTATTGACCACGGGCAGCTCACGCAGCTTTGCCAGCGAGTATTTTGTGCCGCGTATTCTCGACGGGAAGTTTGATGGTGATTTCTCGTTGAAGGCCGCCTACAAGGACATCGTGAATATCCAAGAAGCCGCAGCGCGTCTGGACGCCTCGCTCCCCGTCGTGGATGCGATGGTCGCCACCTATCGGACCGCCATTGACAAGGGCTTTGGCGATGCACCAAAGAGCGCGATGATCAAAGTGTATGAGGAACGTCTCGACCAGGTGGTCCGAGCGGAGAAAACCGAGGCCGGAGACTAGACTGAGCCAGTTGAACCCCTTGTCGAGAGAAATCGAAGAAAACGGGAGCGTGATGACATGACAATAGACGGAATGACAATGGGCGATATGAAGACAGCGATGCGGGACAAGAAGAATCGAGCGCGCAAGACCTCGGGGAGCATATTGTGGTCGTCCGCGTGGATGGCCGGGTTGATCATGACGGGTGCGTGGGCGCCCTTGCATGCGCAGGACACGACAGAAGTCGACGTAAAAGCGGCGGTCCGGGCAGCATGGGATCTGTATATCGACGCGTTCTCCGCCGGGCAGACCGACGTCATCGCGCGCAAGGTGTATGCCGCGCCATCATTCCAACTCGGCAACGACAGCGCGAACGTGCGAGGCACCGAGGCTGACACCAAGGCGAGCTTTGACGCGACCCATCAGGCGCTCTCAGAGGCGAGCTACGATCGTTCCGAAACGGATCGCGCCGAGATCTGCGTCATCAACAATGGCACGGCGCTTCTCAGCGCGTACTTCACCCGCTATCGCACTGACGATACTGTCTTGACCACAGGCGCCTCGAGTTATCTGTTCGCCAAATTCCCGACCGGCTGGCGGATCGTCGCGATCATGGCCAACCCCGACGCAAAACTCATCACTTGCGACTGAGCCCGTTCTCGTGGCTGGCGTACAACGTTTGGCGGCGACCGTTCTATTGTGAGTGCCTCTCTCCACGATGGTGCCGGCGGCCTAAAGGTGGGCGACCGCAACAGGCTTCCATCCGCACCACGCAACGCGGGGGCGTCGCGAGAAACCTCATGAGCTGTTTCCGGTCGCGGCGGCGTCGGAGCTGCACGCACCCACGGACGTCGAACCCAACGAGGTGAAACGTGGTCTTCCCGAGGTCCCATATTCCGCGATGAACGGGGGACGGGCCATTCCATTACTGCTGGGCCGCCCGGGGATCGAAGTCGATAGACGGTATGGAACGAAGCAGCTTCCCAACATGCGTGCTCTCTCCAGAGAGCGCTAGAGACGCGAGCTTCAGTCTACTGGCTGGCAGCGCGGCTCCTGTCTGCTGTCGGGACCGTCGCGGTATGCTGTGTGGCAGTGAGAGCACGATTCGACGATGAAATTGACCGCGAAAGACGCGGCGTCGTAATCCTGCATGCGCGCAGCGTCGAGCACACTAACAGCGGATTCCTCGAGGAGCCTGGCACCTTCAATGTAGGCTGCTTGGTCGACCGGCGCCGCGATGCCATTTTCGCACAGGCGGCCTTCCAACATGGCGAGCTTGGCGCTGTCCGCGAGGGCTACCGCAGCGCCCTCGACCTCCGGCCAGCCGCGGTAGACTGATTTATAGCGAGAGGACGCTACTCCCATGACAGCGGACACGGCCTCGGACACCTCGGGACTGATCTCCGGCAGCTCGGCGCCCGGCTCTGCAGACTGGAGGTCGAACAGTTTGTTGGAGTTCGGAAACATGATGCCGCGCATGAGCTGAGCAAGGGTTCCAATTGGCTCATCAGACGGCCCCTGCGCGCTCGCGACACCCGCGACACCGACGAAGAGAAACACAGCAACAATTACGCTCGTTAATCGCATATCTTTACCTCAATATCGCCACGCTGGGGGGCGCTCGTTAATCGCATATCTTTACCTCAATATCGCCACGCTGGGGGGCGCTCGTAAAGTCCAGCGAGAGCGTACACTACGGGTTTCGCAGGTGCAACCGAACTGTAACCATCAGAGCGCAATAGTAGGGAACGCCACGTCAAGGGACGTGACGCAGTGGCCGTCGCGAAACCTCTGGAGTTGTTGAAGAACCGCCCGTTTCGAGACTCGGGAACAGGACAATCCAACTTCGTGATCTGAGTACTCGCGGGGGTCCGATCTGGATTGCTTGGCCGAATGATCGCTCCGCCACAGCGGCGGCACAGAGCGCGGGATCTGCCCGACTGGATGATTCCAGGCGCGATGGGCCTGTTGACGTGCCCAAGATGAGCCTGACGGGTCAACCGTGACCGGGCGTCTCCCCCGGACGATTGTCGGCGTCGCCCTGATCGCGGTGCCGGTCCCGAGCGTCCTCGACTCGGCGCAACCCGCGGAGTCGCAACTGGTCGTCAGCGGGTTGGACGAAAGCGGCGCACCATTACGGGGACTCGCAACCGGGGGATGTCACGCTGCGGATCGACGAGGCCCCCCTACCGGTGACCTCCCTGGAACCGGCCCGGGACCCTGTCGATCTCTGGCGCACAGCGCTGCACCCATCGATAGATCGTCGTATGGTCGACACGCAGGCCCCGCTCACGCATCATGTCCTCGAGATCGCGATAACTCAAGGCATACCGCAGGTACCACCGAACGCACCGGAGGATGAGTGCTGGTTCGAACTGGCGCCATTTGAACGGATTGTCGCTGGACATGATGTCGGACCCGGTACTGTTCTTGCCAAAGACGGTCCATCCTGACGTCGCAGCCCCAAAGTTGCGACAGAACCGTCCCTAGTCCGGCAAAGCGAAGACGAAGAGACCGTTCCCACCTACCGGGCGGCTCTTCTCTGGGGTGAGTTGGAGCGGCATGCTCGTCCAACTCGCACCTCCTGTGCCCACTGGCACGGCGACATATTGCTTCCCGTCGACAGCGTAGGTAATCGGATACCCCTGCACGGACTGCGGCAGGCGCGTCTCCCAGAGCACCTCACCGTCGTGGACGTCGTAGGCGCGGATATACCGGTCCCAATCGCCGGCGAACGCCAAACCACCGGCGGTGGTCAGCGCGGCACTGATGATCGGAGTCCGATAGCGATGGCTCCACAGGATCTCGCCAGTGCGGATACTCATCGCCGCAAACTCTCCGAGATGCTCGGGGCTGTCGGGATGGAAATGATTTGTCCGACGAACGGGTCCGGTGCCTCCTCCCCCCTCGACTTGTTCAACGGGACCAAATCGACCGGTTTCGCAGTTCAGGATGAGCGGAATGTAGACGGCCTCGGTGTCTGGGTGATACGCCATGGCCCGCCAACTCTTGAAACCGGAGGTGGTTGGACACCACGTAATGTCTTCGTTCAGGCCTTTGAGCATCCCTTCGCGATAACTCACGGCCCCAGTTTGAGCGTCGATGTCGACCAAGGTTTGATACCCGAGGTCGTGGGCCGCAACAAACCGACCGGTCGCTAGATCAAGATGCCAAAGCACGCCAATCTTGCCCATGCTAAAGACAGATGGCTGTCCGTCGACCTCGATGACGAGACGCTCAAACACCTCATCCATGTCGTGGGTCTCGGCCGGTAGATGCTGGTAGTACCACTTCAGCTCACCGGTTGTCGGGTCGAGTGCGAGGGTCGAGTTGGTATACAGCGCGTCACCGTCGGTGCCCCGGGCTTCACGGTGCCACGGTTTCGCCTGCGACGTCCCGATAAGGATCGTCTGACTAGCGGGGTCATAGCTTCCAGGGATCCAGGCGTCACTTCCAGCGCGGAACATCACCGGGAGGTCTCCCCAGCTATCGCCACCTCGCTCGCCCGGCAGGGCGACGGTCGAGGTGCGCCAGATTTCCTGACCTGTATCGGCATCGAGCCCGACCACATAACAGGTGCCCTCACGGTAGATACCGCACCCGGTCAACCCGGCGACAACGGTCCCGTCGGCGACGATTGAGCCGCTGGAGAACTGATATCCGTCATCGGCACCAATATTTGCTTCCCACCGTTCCTCGCCGGTGCGGGCGTTGATGGCAACAATCCAGGCGTCGCTTGTATTGATAATGATGGTGTCCTGATAGATGGCGATATTGCGATGCATCCGACCTGGCGGCGGACCACCGATGTTTTGATGTTCGGCCAAGTTGGCCCGGCGATACTCCCAGATCAGCTCACCGGTCGCGGCGTCGAGAGCGTGGATAATCGCCCCCGGATTCGCGATATACATGATGCCGTCGTGCACCAGGGGCGTGGTTTGCTGCGAGCCCTCGGCCAGTGCCCAACTCCACGCGAGACGAAGGTCGCCCGCGTTGTCGGCCGTGATCTCATCGAGCGGGCTGTAACCCCAGCCATCCAGGGTTCGGCGCCAATTGAGCCAATCGCCGTCGTCGGGGTTTTGCAGCATATCGTCGGTGACGGGTCGGTAGTCGTCGTTTTGAGCCGACAACGAGACACCGGCCCACAACCAGATCCCGAACACACCCGCTGCTACCGACCCGACGCGATACACATTCAATCGATCAAACATTTGCGACCTCTGGACTCTCGGACTAGAACATCGCGACGGGGTTGGCCGGGCTCCCTGTTCCGCGCGCGACTTTGAGGGGTAACAGCATGAACATGAACTCGTAGCGACCTTCTTCAGCACACGCCGCAGCCAAGGGCTCGAGCTCGGCATTGTCGAGCAAGGCGACCCCGAAGTTGTGAAGGACGCCGTGCACCGGCCACGACAGTCCGTAACCGCTACCGCGTGCATCCATCAGATCCCAGCCGAGGAGCGAGACATCGTGGTCTCGCACAAACTCCGCACAGGAAGGATGAAGCCCCGGCCCCCCGGCTGCTTGTCCCTCCCGAGCGCGGGTGTCTTGAAACGCCCGCCACCCGCTATGGACGAGCAACGCGTCACCGGATTCGACGCTCACACCCTGGGCGTCGGCAATTGCCGCCATCTCGGCCGCTTCGACCGGTCGTTCGGCCGTGACATGGGGTTCGCCTCGATGCTTGGGAACATCGAGCAAAACACCCTTTGTAATGATGCCATCGCTCCAGGCGGTGATGTCTCCGAAGTTTGCCCCGCCAGTGTCGATCACGTCATCGTGCTGACGCCCCTGCCACATTCCATCCCCGTCCCAAATGTGGCACAACGCATCGATATGGGTAATCGTGGCCCCGTGATAGATGAACCCGTAGTAGTCCATCACGTAGCCGCTCCCCTCGCCGAGGGCCGTCTTCCGGACAAACTGCTGTTCGGGCTGGAAGATACGACTCAGCGACACTGACCGGCCACTGGTCACCAGTTGCGCCGCCGCGGCCTTCTTTGCGGGCGTGATGAGATTCATCGCGCCTACCTGATCGTCGGCACCCCAACGACCCCAGTTTCGACGCTCGCGATACATCGCCTCGACGGATTCTCGGTTTGGCAGACGCGAAAATTCTTGAGCCATCAATATTCACCCAACATGAAAATGTGCCGTTTCCTACGGACGCGTTGGCGCTCGGCGCACGTAGCACCGCGCGACACACGGAAGACGCCTGCGGGGGACGGATGACATGCGCTCATGCAACATGCATCCAATTTCATACCGGCTCATACCGGGACGGGGTTCACGCTGGGACGTGGATCACTCCGTCGCGCCAAGCTCCCGGAGTACTTCCGCAGTATTTGGCCCGTCCTGCACGGTGTCTGTCCGACGGGCGCGCCGCGCCTCGGCCGTAGTGGCAATCGACAACGGTGTTTGACCGGCTTTGTTCTTGACGTTCAGATCAGCACCGCGCTCGGCCAAAAAGCGCACCACCTTGGTGTAGTTGATCGAGGCGGCAGTATGTAAGGCGGTGGTGCCCGTCTCGTCTACCGCATTGACGTCTCCACCCAGATCGACGGCGAGGTTTGCTGCTTCTAGCGCAAGCGCTTCCTCTTTCTCGCGGTCGCTCGGCGCCAGACCACTCAGGGCAAAGCGACCACGGTCGCTGCGTCCACGAAGCGCGGCCATCAGCGGAGACTCACGCCCGCCCACCAGACGCGCGGGTCCGATCCCGCCGGCACGGGCCTTGACCGGTTGGTAGCGTTCGAGCGTCGACAACAACGGATCGGCCCCGGCCGCGACCAAGACCCGCATGATCTCAGGTTCGCGATACTGCGCGGCCAGCCAGAACGGGGTCGCGGTTTCGTATTGCGGCCTCAGCTGCCAGTCTTGACTGGCCCGCCGAACCTGCGTGCCTTTGGCGAGACGTGTATCGGGGTCCGCCCCGTGGTCGAGTAGTGTCCGAATCATGGGAGTGTCCCCCCGGAGGATTGCGGCGTGTAGAGCCGTGTAGCCGGCCTTCACCGCGTTCGGGTTGGCACCATGGCGAAGCAGAACGGACACCAAGCCGGCATGACCACTGTGCGCTGCGACCACCAACACGCTCGCGCCCGTGGGCCCGTGCTCATTGACATCGGCGCCGGCCCTCAGCAGGAGCGTGGCAGACGCGGCGGCACCCTGACGAGCCGCAAACAACAACGGGGTGAAACCGCCCTCGGTTACGACGACGCCTTGGTCAAACTGCGACGCGTTCGTGGCATCCGCAAAGACCAGCCGAGGTCGGGTTTTGGAGCGCGCGTCAACCTGCGCCCCATGGTCTAGAAGGGCGCTCACGACCGCTGGATGATCCTGTGCAGTCGCCCACATCAACGCCGTTTGCCCGCGGGAGGATTCGGATCTGTTGACGTCGGCGCCTCGGTTGACCAAGGCGAGCACCGCGTCGACCCGGCCCGCCCGCGATGCGGTCATCACCGGTGTCTCGCCTTCGGGGAGCACCACGTTTGGGTCGGCTCCGGCATCGAGTAGCTGGGTAATGATCGGCGCGTTTCCATTGATCGCCGCTACCCAGAGTGGTGTGGCGCCAAGCTCGTTGGCCGCGCTGACGTTTGCACCTGCCTTGATCAGTACAGCCACAAGCTCGGGATCTTCGCGGAACGCGGCCCAGTGCAATGCGGTGGCGCCGTCCGGCTGCGTGGCGTTCACATCGGCCCCGTCCCGGACAAGCGACAGAACGGCGTCACCGTTCTGTCGCTTGACGGCTTCAATGAGCTCGACATCGACGAGCTCGCCGGCCCGCGCGGCGAGGCTCGATCCGGTGAAAAGCACAATGAAAGCCAGGAGCGAAACGGGGATGGGAGAGAATTTGAGGAACATGTGCTGTGTCTCCGCGTGTCTTTCTGCGTTGGTGACGGTCCACAAGATCGTTCGGCCAAGCAATGGTACCGCAGCCCCAACACGTTGACAACCGGGGTCAGATCACGCGAAACTAACGGGAACTAGGGCCCCGTCAAGAGGTCAGTTTTGGAAGCCCGGCTACATAACCTGAAAAGTGTGTCTCGGGGGGAAACTTGGTCGACGCGAGACGTCTTGTGACACGTGGATATCCAGCCCCATCCCTCGTCTGTCGAGTAGTCGGCTTCGCGCTAGTGTCGAGTGTCGCCGCACTCAGCAACGCAGGTCCGCCGCCCGAGAATTCGGTCCAACACTCGGAGTTGGTCGCGGCTTACACGACACTGCTTGATCAATATTGTGTGACGTGCCATAACGAGGCGCTGGTCAACGGCACGGGTGGCGCTGACGACCCGTCCTCTATGGTCTCGCAGTTGAGGACACTCGGTCTCACCCTCGACACCGTCGACATCGGCGACGTGGCCGCCGACCCGGAGCTGTGGGAAAACGTCGTGCGGAAGCTGCGAGTGGGAGCGATGCCCCCGCCGCCCAGACCCCGGCCCGACCTGGCCACCTACAACGGGTTTCGACGGTGGCTGGAAAACGAGCTCGATGCGCACTCCGTGCAGAACCCGAATCCCGGCCGGACGCAAGCGTTTCATCGTGTGACCCGGACCGAGTATGGAAACGCGATACGCGATCTCCTCGATCTCGAAGTCGACGTTGCCGCCCTGCTCCCGGCGGACGCTCCCGATAAAAACGGCTTCGACAATAATGCGGGCGCATTGTCGGTGTCCCCGACCTTACTCGAGCGCTATATCTCTGCGGCGCGCAAAGTAAGCCGGCTCGCTATCGGTGAGTCACCAGCGACACCGGTCATCGAATCATTTGACGTCCCGCTTCGACTCGAACAAGACGACCTCCAAAGCGAAGAGCTCCCGTTTGGCTCGCGAGGCGGGTTGGCCGTGCGACACACCTTTCCCGTCGATGGTGAATATCTGATCAAGGTGCGGCTCCAGACCAACTACGTGAACTATGTGCGCGGACTGGACATCGAGCACGAGATGGAAATTCGTCTCGACGGGGCGCGGATTGGTCATTTCACGTTCGGTGGGGACGCGCCGGGTATCCCCGCCCCGAGCAGTTTTGCGGGGAACGTCCGTGGCGACACGGAATGGGAAGCCTACATGCTTCACGCTGACGACGGCCTGGAGGTACGCCTCGCGGTCGACGCTGGCCCGCACGTCATCGGGGTGACCTTTCCTCGCGAGTTGTGGGAGCCGGATGGCATCCTCCAGCCCCGCCAGGTCGGCTTTGCGTTGGCGGTCAACGAGATGCCGGATACAAACCCCGCGGTCGGCACTGTCGAGATCGCAGGGCCTTACGACATTACCGGTCCGGGCGATACACCCAGCCGCCGGCGCATCTTCTCGTGCCGGCCGGATGGCGAAGCCGACGCGGATACGACGTGCGCCCGAGAGATCCTCGCGCGTCTGGCCCGCACCGCCTATCGGCGACCGGTCACGGAGAACGACATTGATCCGTTGATGGAATTCTTTGACTTGGGCCGGAACGACGCCGGCTTTGAAAGCGGCATCCAGTTTGCGCTCGAGCGCTTGCTGTCGGACCCTGATTTCGTTTTTCGGGTATCGCGCGAGCCGGTCGATATCCCCTCGGGCACGCCCTATCCGGTTGATGCGGTCGAACTCGCGTCGCGTCTCTCCTTTTTTCTGTGGAGCAGTGTTCCGGACGACGAGCTGATTACACTCGCCGACAGTGGCGAGCTTGGTGACCCCGCCGTGCTGCGCGGGCAGGTCCACCGCATGCTCGGCGACCCAAAGGCCAGCGCCCTTGTCGAGAACTTTGTCGGCCAATGGCTGTTTTTGCGAAACATGCGGGGGGTCTATCCTGACCCGTTCGCGTTTCCCGACTTTGACGAGAACCTGCGCGAGGCGCTACAACGGGAGACCGAGCTCTTTATCGAGTATCAGCTCACCCAGGACAAGAGCATCTTGGAGCTGCTCGATGCTGACTACTCGTTTGTCAACGAGCGTCTGGCCCGCCACTACGATATTCCCAACATCTACGGCAGCCGGTTCCGCAAAGTCACGTTTGACCAGAACAGCGCCGGCGGCAGCCGACGGGGTGGACTACTTGGCCACGGCAGCCTGATGACAGTCACGTCGTATCCAAACCGCACATCGCCGGTCCTCCGGGGCAAATTCGTGCTCGAAAATCTCTTGGGCGCGCCCCCACCCGAACCACCGCCAAACGTCCCAACGCTAGAAGAGGAAAGCGAAGACGGGCGCACGTTGACGATGCGTGAGGCAATGGTTCAGCACCGGGAGAATCCCGCGTGCCGCGTCTGTCACGCGGCTATGGACCCGATCGGGTTCTCGTTGGAGAACTACGACGCGGTCGGCGAGTGGCGACCGACGTTTGCCGGTAAGCCTATCGACGCGTCGGGTGTCCTACCTGATGGCTCTAGCTTCGAAGGACCCACCGGACTCCGCGACCTATTGCTGGAACGTTCGGATGACTTTGTGGGCACGGTCACGGAAAAGATGCTCATTTATGCGCTGGGCCGAGATTTGGAATACTACGACGCGCCCACCGTACGGAATATTGTTCGACAGGCAGCAACCGACGACTATCGCTGGTCGGCTATCATTCTTGGAATCGTTGAAAGCACCCCGTTTCAGATGCGGAGGTCTGACTAGATGTTCATCACAAAGAAATCCATCCCTCGACGTACCGTCCTGCGTGGTCTTGGCGCCACGTTCGCGCTGCCGTTGCTTGACGGCATGGTGCCCGCGTTCGCAGCGGGCCGAAACCTCGTCAAACAGCCGGTTCGCCGTTTTGGGGTGGTCTATGTGCCCAACGGCATGGCGATGAAGCACTGGACGCCAACCGGCGAAGGGTCAGGCTTCGAGCTCAATCGGATCATGCAATCCCTGACCGCCCATCAGGATCGCATGCTGGTGATGACGGGCTTGAACGCCGTGCCGAGCAACGCCGGCGTCCACGCCAGCGCCGCCACCCGGTTCTTGACCGGCGTGACCCCCGCCCGCAGCGAATCGAACCTCCTGGCCGGCGTGTCGGTCGACCAGTTGATGGCTCGCGAGACAGGCAAAGAGACGCAGCTCGCATCCCTCGAGCTCGCACTCGACCCTCGAGATGTATCAGGGTCCTGCGATGTCGGGTTCAGCTGTCTCTACACCAGCACTATTTCCTGGCGCAACGAGACCACTCCCATGCCAATGGAGAACAATCCACGGGCAGTCTTCGAGCGTCTGTTCGGAGACTCGGGGTCGACCGACAAGGCGGCGCGTCTCCGGCAAATCACCCGGCAACGAAGCATCCTCGACTCGGTCACCGAGAAGGTCGCGTCCCTTGTGCGCGAGGTCGGAGCTGGCGACCGCCAGAAGATTGACCAGTATCTGGAAGCCGTGCGCGACATCGAACGGCGTATCCAAAAGGCCGAAGAGCAGAACGACCGCGAGCTCCCGGCCGTCGACCAACCGGCGGGTGTGCCAGCAACATACTCTGAGCACGCAAAGCTGATGTTTGACCTTCAGGTACTCGCCTATCAGACCGACCTGACACGGGTTGGTACGTTCATGCTCGGTCGCGAAATCAGCGGTCGCACGTATGCTGAGATTGGCGTGCCGGACTCGCATCACCCGACATCGCATCATCGCGACAACCCGGTGCTCTACGAGAAGATCACGAAGATCAACGAATTCCACATGTCGCTCTTCTCGTACTACCTCGACAAGCTGGATGCGACTCCGGACGGCGACGGATCGCTGCTCGACCGCATGATGCTCGTCTACGGGGCCGGCATGTCGGACAGCAACCAGCACGACAACAAAGGACTGCCGATGGTCCTGGTCGGTGGTGGCACCGGCAACGACCGCTTGTTCAAGGGCGGACGCCATCTACGGTTCGCAGAAAAGACCCCCGCGACCAACCTTCACTTGAGCCTCATGGACAAGATGGGAGTCGCGGTCGACGAGTGGAGTGACAGCACCGGCAAGCTCGAACTCCTCTCTGATGTCTAGGTAGAACGAGTCCTCTGGGGCGCCCCGCGTGCGGTCTGCACGCGGGGCGCCTTTTCTATTTGGTGGGCACCGATGCAGTCCTTCCCCGCCATCTGTGCCCAACCAGGCGCACGGTGCTAGCTCTACAGGAGAGACCTCTGCATGAAAGACCACCAGACCGACCTTACCCGACGCACGTTTCTTGCCTCCCTCGGCGCCATGGCGGCGGCCCCATCGCTCCTCGGTCAATCGGGCGGGCCACCGCTGCCGGTGGTCTCGATCAATCACATGACCTTGAGCGTGACCGACATCGGACGGTCGTTGGAGTTCTACCAAGGGCTATTTGGGATGTCGACCCAGGCCCGGCAAGCGTCCACCCTTGTTCTCAAGGTTGGCGACGGCCCGCAGTTCATGGCGCTTGGTGGCGGGAACGCCAACGTCACGCCCAACATCAGCCACCTGTGCTTGAGTATGGACGGGTTTGACGTCAACCAGGTCGTCTCCACCCTCGGCGACCACGGCGTCCTCCCGATGGAGCCCGGCGACAGCGGTCTCAGCGGCGGCGCCCGCCGGGTTCGTATCCGCATGCGCGGCGCCGACTTCGGGGGCGCCCCAGACGGAACCCCAGAGCTCTACTTCGGTGACCCGGATGGGGTGGTGGTTCAACTCCAGGACACGACCTATTGCGGCGGCGCCGGCGGGCTGGGTGAATGCGTGACCGCGCCAGAGCCATCCCCAGTCGAGGGCGCGCTTCGAGTGCGTGACTACAACCACTTCACGATTTTTGTCACTGACCCCGTCCAGTCGCGAGCGTTTTATCAGGAGCTCTTCGGACTCCCGATTGACACCTATCAGGGGGAGCTCCCGATTCTACGCGTCGGCTCTGGCAATCAGTTTCTGGCTATCGCCGGGGGCCCTGGCGTGACCCCAGGCATCCATCATGCCTGTCTCAACATTGACGACTTCGAGCCCGACCGCGTGCTCGCCGTCCTCGCCGAGCATGGTGTCACGCCTCGCGGCGACGATGAGTCGGGTCCCGTCGGTCCGATGAAGTCGTATGTCACCATGCGGATGGAAGATCGTGGCGGCGCGCCAGGCGGGACGCCCGAGCTCTACTTCACCGACCCCGATGGCATCCTGATCCAATTGCAGGACACGAGCTACTGTGGCGGCGGCGGCTACCTGGGAGAGGTCTGCGGTTAACCGGCGGCGGGTGAATAGGGTGCCTCCACGCAAGCGGTGGATGCATTCCTGGAGCGGTGCCAAGCAGTGGGCCGAGTGCTCGATGCACGTGTCGTACGGGCGCTGCTATTCGATCTGGGCGGGGTCGTCATCGAGATCGACTTCGACCGAGTTTTTCGGTCCTGGTGCCCGCGATCGATTCGCGATGGACGATGCGTATCAACGTCACGAACGCGGTGAGATCGACGCCAGCCAGTATTTCGCGTATCTTCCCGCGATGCTTGAGCTCAGCGCCTCTGATGATGAAATCGCGGCGGGTTGGAACACCGTTATGTGCGGGATATTTCGGAAACTCTGCGGAACGTCACGAGGGCACAGCGAAAGCTGCCGTGCTTTGCCTTCTCGAATACCAACCCGACGCACCACGCCGCCTGGCCCGCGGTCTGCCCGAATGTGGACACCGCGTTTGAGCGAATCTTTGTTTCCTCCACACACCCCCCCACGAGAATTCGAGCAGGGCCGCTATGGCAAAGCCAAGGCCAGCCACTCACCTTCGTGATCGGCCGAACCGATCGGGAGCACGATATATTGCTTGCCGTCGTGGAGATAGGTGATCGGCGACCCGTTGGTGCCCGCCGGTAACGCCATCTCCCAGATCACTTGTCCGTTTGTCTTGTCGAACGCCCGAAACATCTTGCCGGCATTGGGGTCGCCAACGGGTGGGGTCCGGACCATGATCTTGTCACCTTCGCTGACAAACAGCAGGCTCTTTGTCAGGAGGGTCATGGCACGACCGGTCTGACCGAGGGGCGGTAGATTCAAATGGGCGATCGCGGGGTGATTCCGCGGTCCGTCCCCATTGGTAACCATCCATTCGTGCTCACCGGTGTTCATATTAATCGCCGTGATCCGACCATACGGCGGCTGGGTGAGCGGGAGGCCCTGCGGTCCCTCGGGAAACTCCCTCATCCCGCGGGTATAGCGGACGTTCATGCGGTCTGGGTTGCCGGGTGTCAGGTCGGCGAAGAACCCGGCCGTAACGGACGGCACATAGAGCATTCCAGTCTCGGGGTCGAACCCGGCACCGCCCCACTCGGCGCCACCAACCGACCCTGGGATCTGAAAGGTACCCTTGGTGTCCTCGGGGTCCTCGCTTCGGATCGATGGCGGGGTAAAGATTGGTCCCAAAATATACGGGCGCAAGATCTCGACCGCTTCCGCGTGCAGCTCAGAGGTGAAATCGATCAAGTCGTCGTTGGAAATGCCATGCCGATCAAAGGGCGCCGGCTTGGTCGGGAAAGGCTGAGTGGGCGACATCCATTCGCCCGGCGTGTTTGACCCGGGAACGGGGCGTTCAACGATCGGCCAGACCGGCTCGCCTGTGACCCGGTCGAACACATAGGCGATCGCCTGTTTTGTCAGCTGCACCACGGCTTTGATCGGTCGTCCCTCGACCGTGATGTCCATCAGAATCGGCGCGACGTTGTTGTCGTAGTCCCACAGATCGTGATGGACCATCTGGAAATGCCAGACCCGTTCGCCGGTCTCGACATCGACACACACGAGGCTGTTGGCAAACAGGTTATTGCCCGGTCGATGGCCGCCATACATGTCGTTGGTCGGCGCACCGGTCGGGAGATACACATAGCCAAGCTCCTCGTCGGCGCTCATCATGGTCCAGACATTGGCCATCCCAGAATACGTCCAGGAGTCATCGAGCCACGTCTCGACACCGAATTCACCCGCCTTGGGAATCGGGCTCCATGACCAGCGCTGCTCGCCGGTTCGGACATCGAACGCCCGGACCTCGCCCGGGTGCTGTTCTTTGGTATACGGATGGTCGGCCATCGCCGCGCCGATGATCGCGACATCGCGGACAACGAGGGGCGGGGACGTGCCGCTGTAGAGGAGGGTCTTACCCTCCCGTGTCGTGTAGTTGAGGCTAACTTTTCCGCCGTCACCAAAGCTCTGGATGAGACGCCCCGTCTCCGGGTCGGTGGCCAGGAGATACGGCGGTCGGATGGAGATAATCCGGTCTCCCACTCCCCCGGCCTGGTCCGTATCAGCCCAATACGCCACCCCCCGGTTCGAGGCCCCGCGGGGGGTGGCACGCTCAGCGTCGTCCTCCGTGTCCGCAGGTTCGGGATACTCCTGCACCCAGAGTGTTTCCCCGGTTGCCGGATCAAAGGCCTCGACCAGCCCGATCCCGTTCGATGCGTACAGCACATCGTCCACAAGAATCGGCGTCGAGCGCAGCTGGTTGGAATACCGCAGGTCCGGCCACCTCTCAAGCAATGCCGCGTCGACCGCGGGGCGGCGCCAGGCGATTTCTAGGCCGCCGACAGTGGCACGGTCAATCTGATCGAGCGGCGCATAACGAGTAAAACCGCTGTCGCCACCATGGACGGCCCATTCGTTTCCGTTTGTCCCAGTTTGGGCGAGCGCAACCGACGCGACCGCAAGAGACATAACGACCCCAATGACTCCTGGAGGCACTCTCCTGTCGAAGACGCTCTGGCGTGGCATGATCGGGTGCTACTTGAGCGGCGAGTAGGAAGTCGGGACGAGGATGCGCGCATCAATGGTGCTCACGAGCTTGAACTCTTCAGAGCGCTCTTCCGCAATGATCTCGCGCTGGAAGTCCGGGTCTTCGCCCAATCGCGTCCACGTCTCGTCTCTCGCTTCCCGCGAGGCATACGACAGCATGTAGATAAAAAGGTCGTCACTCGCATCGCCAGGAGACGCGGTCCAGTAGCCGACGTTAGTCATCCCTGCCTTTTCAAACATCGCCATCGTGTGCTCGTGAAAACGCTCTGACAGCGCATCGCGTTTACCGGGCATCGCCTCATACATGCGCAGCTCGAACACCTGGTCGGATGACCGCTGCGCCGACACGCCCCACCCGATTCCCGCGATTCCGAATACCACGCCAAACGCCGCTATGACTTTCCACTTCATCATGAATCCACCTTGCACCATGAATACACCTCGAAAAAAGAAGAACGGACGAGAGCCGCACTCTTCAACGTGCGGTACCGCCCGTTCGAACAAGTCACTAGAATACGCACGCGCGTCACACAAGGGCGCGAGCCCGACACGCGACTCTCCAGAACGCCATCGTCGGGGCGGCGTGACACCTCGCGATCGACGGCGGTGTCCTAGTTGGCCAACGGATTCGGTCGAATCTGGAACTTCACCAGATTTCCGGGCTCGACGGGTCCCCCTTCCACATGCCATGCCGCGTCGGCGCCATACGTCGCATACAACCCGCGACCCTTCCAGCCGCCGTTCGGGTCATCAATCCGACCGTCGACCCCACGACTGTGGAACCCTTGGGGATACGGTACACGCATCGTGACCCACTCACCCGTCTCTGGGAGCAGTGCCAGCAGCGAGTCGGAGCTCGACCCATTGGCGATGGGAACGTTTTCGCCAAGACCGAGGGTGTCGAACTGATCCACCCAGTTGTAGTAGTGAAAATCGGTGCCGATATCGGTCCCTTCGAAGGTTGGTCCCGGAGCGGAGTAGAAGGTCCACCCTTCGTCACATTGACGACCCTCGGTGGTGGCCGGAGCGTCCAGGTTCTCGCACTTGGTCCGGTCAAAGCTCGCAAACTGACTACTGCTGGCCAAGGCGGTCCAGAGCACGCCGTGGCGGTCGACGTCGATCCCGCGCGTGCGATAGCCGTGCTCGGAGGGAACGGTATACAGCTCACTCATACAGGATTCTGGCGGATTGGCACCTGGGTCGAGCCGCAACAACTCACCTGGGTATCGGTCAGACGCCACCCATACGGCGTTGTCGATAGGGCTGGTAATGACGCCATACGCGCCGACAACGATCCGCGTATCGAGTGACGGATCGTACTCGACATCGTCAGGGTCGGCGTCACGCGGTGAGGGCTCGTTCCATGGTTTTGTGATCGCCCCGTCCCCGTTGGTATCCAGAACCGTCGGGCACCATCCCTGAGAGAGACGCTCGTCGCCAGTCTGGTCATAAAGCTTTGTGTTGAGCCACCCAATCGCTGCGCCACCACCACTGAAATACAACGTGTCGGCGTCGTCTTCGGCGAACTGCAAATGATGGGTCCCAAAGCAGGTGTCGATCAGGACAAACTCCTCCGTTTCAGGGTCAAAGTACCCCGCGTGCCGCCCCGACCTTTCGATGGGGAAATATTGGGCTGACGGATGACTCGACCCCTCACGGCACCAGTCCGGATTCGCGGGTGCGCGCACACGCGTGGTCAACCAGACCCGGCCTTCGGCGTCGAGCATGGGGTTATGAGGGTTTGCGGGATCGTTCCAGACGGCTCGTTCGCCAAAGTCGCGCCACGGCTTGAAGCCTTCGGTGGTGAACATTGACGGGACGGTGTCTCGCGGCGCGCGGAGTGGGATCTTGATCATCTCCGACCGGTGCTGATTCGGGTCGGTGACCAGCAGGAAGTCGTTACCGATGTCGACTCCATAAATCGGACCGTTCGCGTTCACGCGCGGGTCGCGTTTGTCAGTCGCGATCTCATCGTGCACAAACGCGACACTGTCGCCCCAGTTCCACATCGTCAAGACGACGTTCCGCTCAATGCCAGATGGCCGCGGCGGCGCCTCGGGGGTCTCCCCCTCCGCGATCCGGTCGCTCCAGTCGGCCATCATCGCCAGACCGCGGTCGCGACCAAACTGCGTCATAAAACTATTCATGAGCGAACCGCGCTGCCCACGCTGCACACGGTCGTCCCAGGCGGCGGTTGTCGAGTCGAACTCGAGGAGATCGGGGATGGTGCGCGTGCTCTCGCTCCCGACCTGGTGGCACCGCTGGCATCCCTTCAAGACGTTGATCCACTCAGCTTGGCTCTTGAGATTCGGATTGATCCCATTCCCCTCTGGCCCGGTGCCCGGAAACTCATGCGAGTCCGGCAAGTCGATCAGGGACAACCAATAGTTTGACGGGTATACCTGAGCGGCTTCCTGAGGAGTGGCGGCCACGATTGCCGCGAGATCGACCTCTTCGCCCGATGGCACGGAAACCGGTAGCGAGTCGACCAGCCCGTAGCCTCGCACCCAGACGTCGTAGCTCACGTCGGGCAACTCTGGCAGCAGAAATCTACCGGCGTCATCGGTGACGACGATCTTGCGAAAGACCGTTTCGAGCTCGTCCGTCTCGGCGATCACCCACACGCCGGCCTCCGGGCCGTTCGCGCTCGTCACCGTGCCACTGATCACGCCGTCTCCACCGGCCGCGAGCACGCCGTCGGTGCCGGTCGTGATCCATATCGACATCGCCACAAACGCCGCGACGAGCGCGAACAGTCCGCTTTTTCGCATCTGGTGTCCTTTCTCCGGGTAACCGTGTCCTTCTTCAACGAGTGTTTTTGAACCTGCCGCCAAGAACTACTCCGAGGCGTCTCGCTCTAGCTGCTCGAGCAGCTGAACCGTCTCCGGCCACGCCTTCAGGGTGTTGGCCACAAAGACTCCTTCGGCCACCATCCGCGGTGTCCACCCAAGCGAATTCTGGGCATCGACGTCCGCGCCCTGCTCGACCAAGAACTCGACGATGAGGTTTGCCCCGATCATCGCGGCGCCATGAAGGGCCGTGCTCTCGCCCCACCGCATATCGCCGCGGTCACGCTGGACATCGAACTCTGGCAGGTTTACCGGATGCCGGAGGCGTAGATCCGAACCATCACCCTCGAGCCGGGTGGTCCCGAAATCGGTACTGGCGTGGAGATCGTTGCCTAGCGCGAGCGCCAATTTGACCGCTTCCAGACGGACCGTATCTGGTGTCCCGTTGAGCGGACCTGGGCTTTCTCCATCCCAAAACCCAACACCCGCGGCAGCCATCAGTGGGGTCACGCCCTGGTCGGTCGCAGCAATCGGATCGGCACCATGGGCGGCAAGGACTCGCATGTAGTCCATGTCGGCGTGTTTGGCCGCGAGGTAGAACGGCGTTGCCCCGATAAAACTCAAAAAACTTCTGCCGACGGAAATATTTGGGGGCGGACGCGTAATTCCAAGATCCACCTCAAACGGAATCTCCGCCCACGCAATCCGGACGTCCGGATCGGCGCCCCGTTCCAGGATTTTCCGGGCCAAGTCGAGACTGTCTGTCGTGCCCGTGGGAATTGGCGGACGACCCGAGCCAGGGCGGCGCATCCAGGCCAACGCGTGGAGAACGGAGCCGCGACGATCCTCGACGTTGGGGTCGGCTCCGAGGTCGACCAGCACCGCCGCCAGCTCGAAGTGTGCATTTATGACGGCCAAGGCCAGCAGCGACGTGTTGTTCAACGGCGTATCGATGTCGGCGCCCGCTGCGGCCAAAGTGCGCACGGCGTCGATATGTCCGTCCCGGACGGCGAAGTGGAGAGGCCGCATGAGACCGGCTGATGCCGCGTCTACATTCGCTCCGGCCGCGACCAACGCCTCGATCGCTTCAACATTGTTTTCAGCCGCAGACCACATCAATGCCGTCTGCCCTCGCCACGATTCTGTGACGTTGGGGTCGGCCCCGGCCTCCAGCAGCCGCGTCACGACGCCCACTCGACCCGTCCGTGACGCCAGCATGAGCGGAGTATCGCCACCGGGTGTGGTGAGGTTCGGGTCGGCCCCGGCATCGAGCAGAGCGGCGGTCATCAATTCGCTGCCGTTGGTGGCCGCAAGCGTGAGCGGTGTGACCCCGTATCGGTTGGCGGCGTCTACGTCGACCCCGCGGTCGATGAGCAAACGCGCGATGGGAAGACTACCCACTCGGCTGGCCCAATGCAGTGGCGTCGTGCCGTCGCCTTCTGCTCCTCCCGGTGGGAACCCGTCTGTCAAGAGGGCGGCAACGCGCTCGGCGTCATTCGTCTTGACGGCGTCGGTAAGTTCCGCGGCGAGCCCCAGAGCACCGGGTGCACGCTGCGCCTGGAGGGTCACCGATACGGCAGCCACCACGACCACGAGGCCGGCGGCGGCGCGACTGCACGTGACTATCGTGCTGTGACCGCTAGAATGAAAGCTGGGAGAACGAAGAATTGGAGAGCGCAGAACAGAACGGAGCAATGGGATACGAACCATGTGGTGACCTAGGTTGTTATTGTTAGCTCTTGCTCGAGATGCTGGATGCAGTATTGGCGGACCCAAGAGATCTTCCGTGCGCGGCGCATCAGACGTGATGGGCACCCGGACTGAGCGTATACGAGAGACGGGCAACGCCGCTGGTCGGGACGCATCGGCGACCAGGATGGCACATTTGTTTCGACCAGGGTTCTAACTCGTTGGAAACGCAACGCCATCGTATCGCTGTCGCCCTGTGTTGACAAGGGATCTTGGGCAGCGTATAAGCGTATTACTTGTGAAAAACTGTACTCGGATTCCTCTGCTCCTCCCTTTGGTTGTCGGCATCCTTTCATTCTCGGCCCGAGGCCTCGCAAGCGCCGAGACGCGCCCGGTGACGTCGGCGGTCGAGGCAGCCTCATTGATCGATGAATACTGCGTGAGCTGTCACAACGAGGATGTGATCGCCGGACGGGGAGCGCCCCCCTCACCGCTCGTTGCGCAGCTCCGAGAAAGCGGTCTCGCGCTCGACACGTTGGACGCCTCCGACGTCTCCCAGCATCCCGCACTCTGGGAACGCGTGGTCGTCAAACTTCGGGCCGGAGCAATGCCTCCCGCCGGTCGGCCCCGACCAGATGACGCGACCAACGACGCACTCGCGACGTGGCTCGAAGGCGCGCTCGACAGTGCAGCGGCCGCCGCGCCGGACCCGGGCCGCCGGGCCACGCTTCACCGCTTGAGCCGCACCGAGTATCAGAACGCCATCCGCGACCTACTCGCGCTGGACCATCTGCCAAAGGAGCTGGACGTCTCGGTCCTCCTGCCTGCGGACAATGCCACCAGCGGCTTTGACAACCTCGCGGACCTGCTCTTTGTATCGCCGACGCTCATGGAGCGCTACCTGGCCGCAGCGCGCAAGGTGAGCCGGCTGGCGGTCGGCGACCCGACGATGCTGCCGATCGTGGACACGTATCGGCTCGATCGAGAGCTCGTGCAAGACGACCACCTCCCGGGTATGCCGCTGGGCACACGTGGCGGGCACCGCATCGTCAGCCACATGCCGCTCGATGGCGAGTATCTGATTACGGTGGATTTCGCGGGCGCCGCGCGCGAGCCGCACGAGCTTGAGATCAGCGTGGATGGACGCCGGGTCCGAACCGTGACAATGGGAGACAATCCGCCCGAACGTCTGGCCAGCGGCGTGTTCACGTTCGAAGCCGACCCCCCTGTCGAGATACGAATTCCGCTCGGCGCCGGTCCCCGAGACATTGTCGTCACGTTCTTGCCGCGCAGCGCCGCAAAGGATGAGAGCCTTGTCCGCCGGGCTCGACGCACGCGAGGCCGACAGCCGGCCATCGCGGGAGTCACGGTCAGTGGTCCGTTTGGAGCGGACGGTGCTGGCGCCACGCCGAGTCGACAGCGTCTGTTTGTGTGTGTCCCCGGCACGGGCGCTTCTTTGGAGCAGCAGCGGGCCTGCGCCACGGAGATTGCCGCGACGCTGGCACGGCGCGCGTATCGGCGACCGGTCACGACCGCGGACCTCGACCGGCTCCTGCCGTTTTTTGAGAATGGCCGCATCGAAGGAGGCTTCGAGCGCGGAATCCAGAGGACGCTGGAGCGGGTCCTGGTAAGCCCAGAATTCCTGTTTCGGATCGAACGCGACCCCGCCGATACCGGCCCTGGCGAGACGTATGCCGTGAGCGACCTCGAGCTCGCGTCCCGGCTCTCATTTTTTTTGTGGAGCAGCATCCCCGACGATGAGCTGATCGACGCGGCGGTACGTGGTGAGCTCAGAGACGCTGACACGCTCGACCAACAAGTGCGCCGCATGCTGGCCGACTCGCGTGCCAACGCCTTGGTCACAAACTTTGCTGAGCAGTGGCTCTTTCTCCGAGACATTGATGCCAAAGAGCCCGACGCGGGGTTCTTCCCGGAGTTCGACGAAAACCTGCGACAAGCGCTCAGACAGGAGACTGAGCTCTTTATTCGCAGCATCGTGCGGGACGACCGACCGATACCGGAACTACTGACGGCGGACTACACGTTCTTGAACGAACGACTGGCAGCGCACTACGGCATCCCGCATGTCTACGGCAGTCACTACCGCCGCGTCGGGTTGACCGACGACAATCGACGTGGCCTGCTGGGTCACGGAAGCGTCCTGACGCTCACGTCGTATGCCACTCGCACGTCCCCAGTCCTTCGGGGCAAGTGGATTCTCGAAAACCTTCTGGCTGCCTCACCGCCTCCTCCACCCGCCAATGTACCGGCGCTGGCAGAGACGACCGACGACGGCCAGCCGCGCTCCATGCGCGACGCGATGGAGCAGCATCGAGCCAACCCAGCCTGCGCGAGCTGTCATGCACAGATGGACCCACTGGGTTTTGCCTTGGAGAACTTTGACGCAGTCGGTCGTTGGCGCGCGCGATCCGAGTCAAACGAACCAATCGACGCATCCGGACGGCTCCCCAACGGCTCGACGTTCGAGGGTCCGGCCGGTCTGCGCGCAGAGCTGATGCGAGCGCCTGAGCGATTCGTCACGACCGTGACCGAGAAACTTTTAATGTATGCGCTGGGCCGCAATGTCGAGCATTTTGATACTCCGACGGTCAGGGCGATCGTCCGCGAGTCCGCGGACGACGAGCACCGCTTCTCGTCAATCGTTTTGGGTATCGTCAATAGCACTCCGTTCCAGATGAGGAAGACCGCGTCATGATGATTACCAAGAAGGCGTTACCCCGTCGCACATTTTTGCGGGGTCTGGGGACCACAATGGCGCTACCACTCCTCGATGCGATGGTGCCGGCGGCATCGGCGTTGGCGAGGACACTGACCGCGCCGATACGACGCCTCGGTTTCGTCTATGTCCCCAACGGTGTCATTCAAGAGCAATTCGTCCCGACGACAACCGGAGCTGGATTCGGGTTCTCGCCGATCCTGAGCCCGATCGAGCCGTTCCGCGACCAGTTGTTGGTCTTGAGCGGTTTGGCCCACCGTCAAGCCGACTCCTTTGGGGATGGAAACGGCGACCATCCACGCGCCACCGCCGTCTGGCTGAGCGGTGTGCATGCGTGGGAGCGCCGTGGTCGGGTTGGGCCCACCAGTATCAAGCTCGGCACAACCGCGGACCAGATTGCCGCGCGCACGCTCGGAAAAGAGACGCCGCTGCCGTCGCTCGAGATGGTGCTCGAAACACCGACGGCGATCGCCTGCGACACCGGCGACTGTTTCTACTCAAACACCATCTCATGGCGAAACGAGACCACGCCGTTGCCGATGGAGCCACATCCGCGGGTCGTATTCGAGCGACTGTTTGGAGACGGCGGCAACGCCGCGGACCGTCTTGCGCAGGTCCGGCAGACCGGTAGCATTCTTGACTCCGTCACCGAAGAAGCACTCAGCCTCGAACGAACGCTCGGGCCGAACGACCGAAACAAACTCAGCGAGTATCTCGATGCGGTGCGCGATATCGAGCAGCGTATTCAGCGGACCGAATCACGGGGTGACCAAACGCTGGTCGAGCTGCCTGACCGGCCGATAGACATCCCCGAGACATTCGAGGAACACGCGACATTGATGTTCGACCTGCAAGCGCTGGCCTTCCAGGCTGACGTGACGCGGGTGGTCACGATGATGATGGCGCGCGAAACAAGCCCGCGCACGTATCCGCAGATCGGTGTACCCGACCAGCATCACACCGTGTCCCATCACCGTAACGACTCCGAATACATCGCCAAGAAGGCAAAGATCGATACCTACCACGTGAAGATGCTCGGGTATCTGCTCGACAAGCTGCGCAGCACCCCGGACGGTGATGGCACACTGCTGGACAACTCGATGATCGTGTACGGCGGCGGTATCGGGAACGGCAACCTACACGAGCACACCAATCTCCCCTGTCTGGTCGCGGGTGGCGGCGGCGGACGCCTGAAGGGTGGACGTCACTTGGCGTATCCCGAAGACCAGGACACGCCGATGGCCAACCTCCTACTCTCCGTCCTCGACAAGGCAGGCGTCGACGCGGAGACACTCGGGGACAGCACGGGACCACTGGCGACCGCGCCGCTCTCGGACGTGTAGTACACCGCCCCGGCTCGCGTCCCGCGCAAGAGCGTACCGGGGCCATCACTTGTCACGGCCCAGAGCGAGCCGACGACCGCGGTCGCCTCGACTGGGTGAAATGCTCCCTGTCAGGACGTTGAAACTCGTCCCCTCAGTTTTCGAGCCGGCGGATTCGGTGGGCTTCGCTGTCACCGACCAGCAAACGGCCCTCGGGATCGACAAACACGCCGTGAGGCCGTGCCAGCTTACAGGCCAGCGGGTCGTGCTCAGGGCCATCCCCGCGCTCTCCACTGCCGAGCACCGTAGAAATGACACCCGTGTCGAGGTCGACCATCCGGATGACATGGTTCTCCGTGTCCGCAACGTAGAGTCTGTCGTCCGCGTAGGCCAAACCCTTTGGCCCTGCGAGCGTCGCGACCGCAGCCAAGCCACCGTCACCCGTGTATCCCTGCTCACCGGTCCCCGCGACGTGGTGGATGCGCTCAGCCTCGAGATCGATGCGATAAATGGCGTTGCCTTCGCGCAGCGCGAGATACAACACGCCGTTGGGGTCGAAAGCCATGGCCCGGGGTCCGTTGAGCGGTGTCCCGGCGATCGGCGCCCCATCCGGTGTCGGCGCACGCTCGCCGGTGCCGGCAAACGTTGTGATTACGCCCGTATCGAGGTCGACGCGGCGAACACGGTGGTTCCCGATATCGCAAATCAAGAGACGCCCGTCCGGGTCAAACACGATGCTGTGCGGACGTTGCAGCTGCGCCGCGGTCGCCGGACCGCCGTCACCACTGAAACCGGGCTCCCCGCTTCCGGCAACCGTCGAGATCAGCCCAGTGACGGCATCGACCCGGCGCACGACATGACTGTCCCGCTCAACAATAAAAAGGTGCCCCTCCGTATCGAACTGAATCTCGTGCGGCATGTTGAGGCTGGCGGCGGTGGCTGGACCGCCGTCACCCGCATAGCCACGTTCACCGTTCCCCGCGACAACTGAGGTTGTTCCCGTGGCCAAGTCGAGACGCCGAATCAGCTGATTATCGAGGTCGCAAAAATACAGGGCACCATCGGGCCCGATCACCACCCCATACGGGTTGTTGACCTCGGTGTCTGACTGTCCGGGCTCACCGGTACCAATGAGCGTCGACACCGTCTGTGCGCCCGCCGGCGTCGCCGCGGTGACGGTGCAGATTCCCCCGAGTAGCAACCCAATCAGGACAGTGCGATACGACGGTATGCGAGTCATGGGGACCATTGAAGCTTCGCGCCAATACCGTGTCAAGGAATCTTCGAGCGCAGTTTCTCCCCGCCATATGTTGGCGTGCGCGCACACGTCCCGCTTCTCACCCGATTTCTCGAGCCCGAGCGTGTGGCCGGCACCTCCTTCCGAAAGTTGCACGAGAGGATCGCTTGTTGTACTCTGAGCGCCCATATACTCAGCTCGACGTACTGGGCTGGACGGGGGCGCTGCCGGCTACAAGTAGGCACTGATCGGTTCATTTTCGTTAGCAGGGGCGCCCCCCGCCCTCCGCGGGACCCGTCAAGCTGTATACGCTGAAGATTGAGGATTCTCCCAGAATGCCTTTTACTGGTCTCTTCGAGTGGATGGACGCACTGGAAAGCAGTGTCGCGCTGCGCCAGTCGATAAACGCCTACCCGTTTCTGCTCACGCTGCACCTTATCAGCATGGCGGCGTTTGCGGGTCTCATCGGTTTCTGGGACATGCGGCTCGTGGGAATCGCCCTCAAGACCGTGCCCGTGTCAAAGATCACCGAGCGAATCTTTCCGTGGATGATTGCGGCTTTTGTCGTGACCCTCGTTAGCGGATTCCTGCTGGCCTACAGCAAGCCGCTGACTTATCACGAGAATTTCTATTTCTGGGTCAAGAATGCTTTGATGATTCTGGCCGGCATCAATGCTGGTGTCTTTCACCTGACGACAGAGCAAACCGTCACCCAGTGGGAAAACGACCCCGTGACGCCACGCGGCGCCAAGATTGCTGGCATCGCGTCTCTGGCCATGTGGGCCGTGATTATCATGACCGGACGAATGATTGCCTATAGCGCACTCGTGCCCGAGTGGTGGGTCGCATTGAATGCTGCTGAGTAGCCGGACCAGTCACCAAGAAGCGAGAATCTAATATGTCACTCTTGCCTTTATTCCAGTGGATGACAACGACCAGTCTCGCGCAGTATTTTTCCGCGACCACCTGGTCGATGCCGATTGTCCAGATCATCCACCTGGTCGCGGTGGCGCTCTTTTCCGGTGCGGTGATCGTGGTCGATTTGCGGCTCATGGGCCGCGGTCTGACCGGAACTCCGATCCGGCAACTCGCCAAAGCGACCGAGCCCTACCTCATCCTCGCGTTTGTGGTGCTACTGATCACCGGGACGCCGCAGATGCTCTCGTTGGCCATGAAGCAGTATTACAGCCCGTTCTTCTGGTGGAAGGCTGAGGCGATGCTCGTCGCGTTGATCCTGACGGTCACCGTGCGTCGCAAGATGTGCAACATGGACGATTCGCAGCTGGGTTCGTTCTGGCCAAAAGTTGTTGGTCTGACGTCGCTCGGACTTTGGTCCGGCGTCATCATCGGCGCGCGGCTCATTGGATTGCTGTCGTAATTCCATCCAACGACCGCCGGTCCCACTAAGGCGGCCGCGTTTCTGTCGCGTCTTCGCGGTGCAAAAGCCGCAGCACCGCGAAAGCAAGCCCCCTGTCTGCCTACCCACCTTCCTATCGGCCTTGAGTACGTCTGCGGGCTTGGGTGGTTCTGTAACCGCCACACGTTGTGCCGCGATGAGCGCTCGCCAAATTCCCAAATCCCTGACGCTCCCGATCGAATCCCGGCCGCGGAAGGAGGACGCGAACATCGCCCACCGTGACGAGCTGACCGCGGGCTGCGGGGTACGAAGTGCGGACTGCAGGCTTGCCCGAACGGGATCGGGCTGACCGCAAGCTGCCGCCTACCGCGGGGCAAACGAGGCGACCGCCAGGCTGCGGGCTGCCTTGATGGGGTCACAGCAGTCGCGAGGGGGCTGCGGTCGCCGGTTGCGGCGTGAAATGAGTCGACAGGTATGGCGTACGGGCGGGATGACAGCAGAGGACTTCACCTGGGACCCATCCCGTCTGGATTCTCCGCTTGCAGGCCAGTCCAGGAACACGAAAGCCCCGGGTCTGCAGCTCTGGAAGAGCAGCATCCCCGAGGCTCCGTGAAATCTACGTCGGACAGATCTAAAAGGGCGAGACGCCTTCCCTGCTGCCCAGGATGTTACAGACTTCTATTCCGGTTCGGTTGCGTCACGGCCATCAGTCGGCGCACCGGTTCCGGACGATCCCATGAAGAGCTTGGAACCATCTCTGAACGTCAGGTCGCGACCGTTCATCTTGTCTGAACCGTCTTTCGCCTGGTACCCGTCAACGATGACTTCGGTGCCAATCTCGAGCGAGTCCTGGGTGAAGCCACGCCGGAACAGTGTATTGGGTGTTCCGCCTTCAACCATCCAAGTGGTCATGGTTCCGTCCTCATTCTCGACTTCCATGTGGAGCCATGCGTGAGGGTTGATCCACTCCATCCTGACGACTTTGCCTTCCATGTGCAGCGGTCGGGCCGCGTCGAACTCGGCCGAAAACGCATGGTGAGCAATTACCGGAGCTACCAGACTTCCGGCCAACAGAAGCCCAACGCCTGCCGCTACGACTGCAACTTTTATCTTCATCAGTCTCGCCTCCTCTGTACTGAGAATATATCCATTCAACATTCTATACCATCTGTCCAGAAATCTGCCCTGTGCGCCCGTCTTCAGAAAGGTCGGCATGTGCCGGCCACCGATGGACGCCTAGCGCGTGTCACCGACGGACCGGAACAATCTATCACCAACCGGCTATCGCCGACCGGCCCTGCGCAAAAGCTGCCCAGGAGCAGAACTCACGCTATTGGGGCGGCTCTGGGATCGAGTCACGATTTGAGCCGTAGCCGCTGGGGCGATAGCTCGGGGTCAAATCGGGATCTTTCCGCAGGTGACCATACATGAGCTCTTCGGCAAACTCGACGCATTTGTATTCGAGGAGCTGCATGTTTTCATCGATCCTCTTGTAAAGCGGCACCCGAATCTGCCACGGGCGCGTGTAGACGGCCGGATCTTCGATCGTCGCCTCGTAAATGAGGTGATAGGGACTCATCGCCGTATACCGTTCCACGACGCTCAACTGGTCGCTGTGGTGGTTCCCAGAGCTGTCCAGCCAGGTGTCAGGTACTTGCTTGCTGACGTCGATGACCAGGCTCTCGCCGTCCCAGCTCCCACGCGAGTGTCCCATCCAAGTGTTGACCGGAGCTTCCATGTCGGGTCGGTCCATATAGACGATCCGGCTCGCGCTCGCGAACTCATACGCCATCAAGATGTATTCCGGCGTCTGGACAATCTGGAACGGATACGGCATCAGATTGGCCCGGGGCACGCCTGGCATATAGCACTTCGCCGCGGGGTCGCGGTCAAGCCAATATTCCAGGTTTTCCTGCTGCTGTGCACGGGCTTCATCGGTATACGGGATTTCCCCGCCGACGACCACACCAAGACCGGCTGGGATCGCACCGAGCGCCGCCAGTTCGACGACGGGTCCCGGTCGAGCGGCATGCCCCTCGAGGTCCCAGTGGTGCGAGCCTAGGGCTTGCCAGATCCCATTAAGATCCGGGCGGCCATCGGCAGTCCGCTCGGCCTGGTAGTCATCCGACTGCCCTGCCAAAGGCTGCACTGTCAAGAAGACGGCGACGGTAGCCACCACCACCGCGATCATTCCACTTCGAAAAACATTCCGCATCTTTGATCTACCCCCTATGCGCCAAACCGCAAACTATTGCCCGGCCGAAAGGCGGCCAGCCCTGCGTATTATGCCCTAAACAGCGCCCAGTCAAAGCCCCCCCCAAAAAAATCAGTTTTCACGGGCGATTCGCGATGGGATTGACCACGCTACTCGCTGACGCGACCACGGTCGGCATCGCCCACCCAGTACAAGTTGTGACAGCTATCACACGCGTTGTAGACCGCTTCTCCTACTGCGAATATCGCCTCCACATCTTTAGCATCGGCGGCATCGAGTGCCAGAAGTCCCGCGGCGTGCATACCCTCAGCCATCCGCATCCAGGTGTCCTGGTCGCGCGCGCGTTCGCCAATCATCAACAAGTTCGCACTTTCCGTAATGGTCATCGCGCCACTTCGCACCGTCGCCCACTCCTCGTCAGTCGTTGGCTCCCAGTGGTCGACGCCTTCCGCGGTAATGACCGTACCCACCGCGTCCCAGACGAGGTCGGCGGCCGGGTCAATCATCGTTGACATGAGCTCCGCCACCGTGGCCGTCGGTAGAAGAGGCGGGCCTTCAGGTTCTGCGGCGCACCCCACAAGCAGCACGCCGGTGAGCAGCATCA
>Ga0310121_10000088_pt1 | contig 88257 bp, 62 predicted proteins | sample CB27_Tmax_986_MG_FD_203504 | JGI IMG/M metagenome (GOLD analysis project Ga0310121, IMG submission 203504) | Marine microbial communities from Western Arctic Ocean, Canada - CB27_Tmax_986 | ecosystem: Environmental > Aquatic > Marine > Oceanic | place: Canada: Western Arctic Ocean | collected... | reverse complement strand
AAGGTGTCTATCCCAACGGTTCCCAAATCTTCGGTCGAATCGGTGGCGATTTGCAAATCAAAAAAGCCGTCGGCGAACTGCACCGGCGCTCGTCGGCCGGTCGCATCGAAGGATTCACGGTTGGATTTACAACGCAAACACCACCGCTCGGTCCTCGCCGGGTTCGGTGATGGCCCAGCTTGTCCAGCCCAGCATGGCGACCTCTTCGCCCTCTCCCATGCGCAGGGGGGGGACTTCGTCGCCTTTGAGCCAGACCTCCAGGTCGAATTCGAGTTCATCGACCAGATAGAGCCGGACCAGTTCGGAGAGTTGGCCGGCGAGGCGGCCGGCGGGGAGGAAGGCCTTGAACGCCTCGAAACCGACCGGGCCGACCGAGACGCGGATCTTGCCGGTGCGGTCGTAGACGTTGGTGCCGACGATCAGGTCTTCGCCCATCTGGCAAAACGCCCCGCCCAGGCGGTTTTGGTCCTCGACGCGCAGCCAGCGGCCCATGCACTGTTGGACGCGCACCGCCACGCCGAAGAAGTCGCGCAGGATGCCGGCCAGCGACGAGGCGTTGCGCGGGTGCTGAGTCATCAGGCCGGCGTAGCGCAGGACCCGCTCGGCCGAGACGGCCCGGTCGTCGGGCATCCCCCGCGTCCCGCGTCCGATGAACCCCAACACGAATTGCGAGAAGCGATCGCGGGCCCCCGGCTCGTAGGTCAGGTGGTAGCGATACTTGTTCACGCTGCGGTAGACGAACGAGAGGAAGCGGTGATTGAAGATGTCCATGAACGCCCGCACGCGCGCGCGGTCTTCGTCGTCCTCCTCTTCCTGCTGGCGCAGGAGCATGTCGGTATAGATCGTGGGCAGCGGGGAGGCGGGACCATAGAGGCCCATGAAGGTGGTCGTGACGCGATAGCGGGTCTCGGGCTGGAGCCACGGGTTTTCTTCCTGCTCAATCTGCTCGACGTCCCAAGGCGGGAAGCTGAGAGAGTCGTGGGCGCGCAGCCGGAGCGCCTCGCGACGCGGCAACTCGGCCGCGCCCAGCGGCGCGCCCCCGCCGAAACGCTCGAGGATGCGGATGGCCTGATAAAACGTGAACTGGCGGGGATGGCCCACCAGCTTGACCAACAGCGGATGATTCGCGCCGGCCGCCTGGGCGTCTAAAGGATGATTTGTTGTCCCAGTTGTCTGGGCCATTTGTAGACCTCGCCCCGGCGGGTGCCCCGCGCGGTCAGTTGGGTGAAGCTGTTGACGGTGGCGTAGAGGGCGAAAAACTGGCTCATCACGTCGGCGAACAGGTGCATGTCGCCCTCGCCCGCGAATTTCTCCTCGTCCAGTTCCATCGAGACGGCCCGCCCCCGGACCGGCGCGCCGTGATAAATCCACTCGCTCGGTCGCATGCCGATCGAGACGATTCCGGCCATGCGTTGTTCGTTTTCGCGCGCGGCCTGTTGGTCGTAATGGGCCTGTAGGTTATAGAGCTCGAGGATGCCGCGTAGGGACTCCAGCTCGATCAGCGAGATGAAATTGAGCGACAGGTGCGAGATCAGGCGCCAGTGCAGTCCGCCATCGAGCGGCGGCTGGACCGAACTGGTCGGCTTCCTGACGTTGCGGAACGAGGCGAATTCGGGCGAGGTCTCGGTCGGCACACAGATATCGGCCACGTTGAGCCGCTCGGGAAGGTGGCGGTTGGTGCATGTCAAGTCGATCGAGATCGTCTCGGCCAACGGCACGGCGGCCGATTGGTCGAGCGAGACGAACGACAGATAGGTGTCGGTGCCGTGACCGACGGTCGCGCCGCTTTGGACGGCCATCTGGTAGACCTCGATCTCCTCGTCGTCCTCGCGCGGACGGGCCAGGTTGCGCACGCGCTCCTGATAGTAGCCCCGTCCCTTGTGCTTGCTCGTCTCGAAATGCGTGAAGGCGTAGAACGGTTCATAGCCGACCCGCTCGGCGCTGCCCGTGGCGAATCCGGTCACGTGATCGATGGAATAAATCTCGTGGTGCTCCATGTTGCCACCGGCGGGGCGGATGCGGTATTCGGTTCGCGTGTGGTCGATGTGGACGGGGTCGGCATCGTGCTTGAACAGGTTGACGGCGGGTGTGCAGTAGGGCAGGAAGTTGCCCGGGGTGACCGGGATGCCGGTCTCGCCGGGCCGATCGAAGGCGAAAACGATCTCGAAGATATGATCGGCCCCCAATTTGGCCAGAGGCCCAAGCCCCTCCACGTCGAAGAAAAGAAACTTCTCGGGCAACGCGAAGTATTCCTGAAGCAGGCGGTAACCGGCGAACGAGTGATCGGAGTAAGGCAGGATGGCTTCCTCGGGATCAAATCCGACCGGCTTGAGGGCGGAAGGGGGCAGCTCGAAGGACCGTTGCGGCCTTCCGCCGACGATCGCTTGGACGACGATGCGAGCGACGCGGCGCCTGAGGCGCAGCATCAATTCGTAACTGATATGCGGATCGCCATGAATGAACAGGCGCAGTTTCTGAAGTTCCAGGTCGGGGACCAACGCGGCGTTGAGCGTTTGGAAGCGCAACCGCAGCGAATGTTCGGCCGACAGCGGGGCTTCCAACGCCGCCTCGGTCAATTCCAGCGGTGCCATCTCCACGTCGTAGCACGTTCGGAAGCGGCATGGTTGATCGTTGACGGGGACCGAATCCAGATAGGCCCCCTTCCTGATGGGCAGCAGCGCGTCGACCTCGGGGCGGGGTTGGAATTGGATAATCGTCATCGAGGGGACGGGGCGCAGATAATGCGGAAAAAGCAGGCCCAGCAGGGAATGGGTCAACTCGGGCAATTCGTCGTCGAGCTTTTGCCGCAGTTGACCCCCCAGGAATGAAAACCCCTCCATCAGCCGCTCGACGTCGGGATCGGCCGCGCGGTCCGATAGCAGATTGGCGATCTTGGGGTGGGCGCGCGCGAACTCCGAGCCCATCTCGCGCAAGAACGTTAGTTCGTCCTGGTAATACTTGTTAAACATGGTTACCAGATCGATAGTTTGCCGGCCGCGTCCATCACCGTTGAGAAGCTGACCTGCTTGGGGATGTCGTCGGTGGTGACCAATTCGGCCGTCACGTTGAACCGCGGATTGAGGCGTGGGCCGTCGTCTTCCTCCAGACGCACCACCACGCGGCGCAGGCGCGGCTCGTACTTCTGGATGGTCGAGCGGATGGCGCTCTCGAAGGCCGACTGCATCTCGTTCTTGGACCCCAGCGATTCGTTGAAGTCAGGCATTCCGTAATCCGCCGCCGTCAGGCAACAACCCTGGCGCGAGTTGAGCAGCCGCACCAGGTGGCGGATGACCGAATCGGTCAGGTGCGCCTTGCGGTCGCGGGCCGAACGCCCCGGCCGTTGGTCCGGATACATCAGGCGTTCAATCAACGTGCGTTCGGTTGCCATCTGAGCACTCATTCAAACGGATTGAATCGATGTCGCGCGCTGCTGGGTTCAGAGGCGCGGATCCGGAACGATGATACCCTCGAATATCGTTGAATGCATGCCCTAAAAACAGAGTGGCGAGGCCGCCCAAGGACGCCTCGCCAATAACCCAGTCATCTTAAACGTAGACGGGATTCCGATGACCCCGAAACTGATGCGCGTGATTAACGCGGAACCGCCCAGTTGTCCTCGGACTCGATGCCGCCGTCTTCCCAGCGCCAGATGATGTTCTTGTACGTCCACGCGACGTCAACCATATGGCGCAGGTGCTCGAGGTTGGGATCGAGACACGTCGCAATCCAGTTGCGCATGTCGATGATGATCGCTTCGCGCAACTCAATCGTGAAATAGTGTTGCTCGGTTCCGCCCGGTTCGATCCGGTAGAACTTGGCCTCGAATTTCGTGAACTGTTCACCCGAGCACAGCGCCTGATACAGCAAGGGAACGGACTGGTTATACTGCATCGTGAACTTGAGCGGGTGATGGACGCGCTTGCCGGTCGGCAAACCGGTCTGCGGATCGCGAGGAATCGAGACGGTGTGGTCCAGCGCCTGGCAAAGGATTGAATCTTCGCGGCCCTGAATATCGGATACGCCGTCGCTTCCGCTAATTGGTCCTTGGGTCTTTCCCTCAACCCAGGTGTGGAACGGCATTGGCATGGCAGTCATTCCTTTCTCTACAATAAATTTTTTGTGGATGGCGTTTGTTTGATGCCCCCCATCCTCACATCTATCAGCCAATATCTATATAGAACATCTTGGTCCAGATGACAACCTGTCGCCAACTTTTTTATGAAAAAATCGCATCCGCCAGGACCTTCGCTTAAGTCTTGTCGAGTTTGCCGACCAGCCCCAACGTGAAAAACGCCCCCATGTATTTGAAGTGCGGCCGCACTTTCATATCCACCTTATACCAACCGGGGTTGCCTTCGACGTCCTCGACGCTAATCTGCGCTTGCCGCAACGGACGCCGCGCGCGCACGCCCGCCGAAGCGTTATCCATGTCGGCCACGTATTTATTGATCCACGTATTGAGATCTTTCTCCAAGTCCACGCGCTCCATCGCGCTGCCGATCTTTTCGCGCTGCAGGACTTTAATGTAATGCGCCAGCCTCGCGACAATGAACATATAGGGAAGCTGGGTGCCCAAGCGGTAGTTTGTCTCCGCCTCTTTCCCTTCGGCGCTCTGCCCGAAGTTCTTCGGCTTCTGACAGGAATTGGCCGAGAAGAAGCAGGCGTTGTCGCTCCCTTTGCGCATCGTCAGTGGGATGAATCCCTCTTCGCTCAGCTCGAACTCGCGCCGCTCGCTGACGAGTACTTCGGTGGGGATCTTCGTTTGAATGTCGCCCATCGATTCAAATTGATGCAACGGCAGGTCCTCGACCGCCCCGCCCGACTGCGGGCCGATGATGTTGGGACACCACCGATACTTGGCGAAGCTGTCGGTCAGGCGCGTGGCGAACGCGAACGCCGTGTTGCCCCACAGGTAATCTTCATGACCTTCGTAAACGTTCTCTTCGTAGTCGAAGGCCTTGATGGGATTGGTATCCTTGCCGTACGGCAAGCGCAGCAGAAAGCGGGGCATCGTTAACCCGACCGAGCGCGAGTCTTCGCTCTCGCGGAATGCCTGCCACTTGGTGTACTGCGGCCCCTCCAAGATCGACTTGATGTCTTTCATGTTGGGCAGCGTGGTCAAGTCGTCCGAGCCGAAAAACGTGGTGCTGGCCGCAGTGATGAACGGCGCGTGGGCCATCGTCGCCACCGACGCGCACTTTTGCAGCAGGGCCATGTCCTGGGGACCGGGGCCGAAGTTGTAGTTGGCGATCATCGCGCCCACCGGCTTGCCGCCGAACTGGCCGTACTCGGCCGTGTAGACCTGGCGGTAAAGGCCGGTTTTCGTGATGTCGAGTTCCAGGTCGAAGTCGGCCTTCAGGTCCTCCTTGGAGACGTTGATCATCTCGACCTTGACGTTCTCGCGGAAGTTGGTCCGCTCGATCACCAGGCGCAGACCGCGCCAGGCCGACTCCAGTTGCTGGAACGTCTCGTTGTGGAGGACTTCGTCGACCTGCTTGCTCAGGCGCTTGTCGACCATCGAGATCATCTCGTCGACCACGCGCTTGTCGACCTTCGCCCCCTCGCGCTCGGGTTTGAGCAGTTCCCGCATGAATGCCTTCATGCCGGCCGAGGCCATATCGCGGGACTCGTGATCGGACGGCTTAATCCCGGTCTGGTCGATGATTTGATCGAGCAGCGTCGATTCCTGTTCTTCGACGACGGCTTCGCCTTGGGCACTTTCTTCAGCTTGAGGCGTATCAGCCATGATGCATGGACTCCTGACGGAGAAACTCCACTGACCGGGCTACCGGCCAGAGCTTGGGTGACTTAAGTTTAGTATTGATTCATTCGCTCTTGACGCACAGCCGACGCTCCCGCAGCCCCAAACCCAACGAGTCCGGGACGACCCCCGGCGGGAGATTCCTCCCCTCGCCGGTACCCCGCCTCGTCGATATCGGGCGGATTCCGGGCCCCAGAAGGCCGCTTTCGTGCTATTTCCCGCCTCCACCCTCTTCGCCGAGGCCCAATTCGTCAAGCAGCTTCTGGCGCGCGGCGTCATCCTGCAAAATCGTCTCGATCTTGCGCCGGAAGTCGCGCTTGTTGGCCAGCGGGGCCTTGAGCGCGTTGAGCGCCTGGCGCAGCTCCAGCAGCTTACCGGTCTCGGGCATCTGGCGCGCGATCGATTCGGGCTCGAAATCCTTCATCGATTCGATGTTGAGCTTGACGGCCATTTGCTCGTCCTCGGCGTCGACCAGCTTGTTGTCGACCTCGATGTTCAGCCCCAGCTTCTGGCTCTTCATGACCTCATCGAAGTTGTCCTTGTCGATGTTGATCGGATCGCGGTCCTCGAGCGCCCGGTCGTCCTCGCGCAGGGTGAAATCGCCCAGCATCATCAGCTTGAGCGGCAGTTCCACCTCTTCCTGAGCCCCGCCGGTGGCCGGCTTATAAACGATGTTGACCCGCTCCTGGGGCGCAACCGAACCTTCTTTACCCATGGATACGTTCCCTCCCCCTCGATCGGTCTTGAGAGTGATTCAGAATTTTGGTCGCTCTAGAAGTATAGGAAAACCAATCGTTCTCGTCCCATCGTATACAGTGCCAAGTTCTTCGCTGTCAAGCAAGGAATTGGGGAGAGCGCGTCGATTTTCGCCGAGGCGAGATCTCTAAGATATTAGGGTATCGATATACTTTCAATACGCTGGCACCCCTCCTTTTCCCGGCAAACCGGGCCTATCCCAACTGAACGCTCGGTCGCCTGGGGTAGCACAGCCCAGATTGCACCCCGATCGACGCTTACGGCATTTCTGGGGTGGCTTCGACCGGCGGCTGGGGGTAAGGTTTGATTGGAAACGCGTGTGTCTCGACCGCGGAGGCCAATCCGCGGCGCCGCTCAGTCTCCCGCTGTGGGGCCCAACTCTTAGAGAGGTTGCCTGAAATGGATGGTGAGATCCCGCACGAAGCGTGCGGGGTGGTCGGTATCTATGGCCACCCCGATGCCGCCAAGCTGGCGTACCTGGGCCTCTACGCCCTGCAGCATCGGGGGCAAGAGAGTGCCGGGATCGTGGCCTCGGACGGGCGGCAATTGCGTTGCTACAAGAACAAGGGGCTGGTCAGCGAGGTCTTCGGCAAGTCGCGGCTCGATGAGCTGAGCGGCCACGCGGCCATCGGGCACGTGCGTTACTCGACCACCGGCTCCAACCGGGTCGTCAATGCCCAGCCGCTGCTCGCCAATTTCCGCGGGCGGTGCATGGCCGTGGCCCACAACGGCAACCTGATCAACGCCGCCGAGCTACGTGCGGAGGTCGAGGCGCGCGGCGCGATCTTCATGGGGACGGCTGACTCCGAGGTGATCCTGCACCTGATCGCCCAGTCCCAATCCGCCGACTTCCTCGAATCGCTCGGCACGGCGCTCTACCGCGTCAAGGGGGCCTATTCGCTGGTCCTGCTGTGCGAGAAGCAACTGATCGCCGTCAAGGACCCCCGCGGGTTCCGGCCACTGTGCCTCGGCAAGCTCGACGGGGCGACGGTGGTGGCTTCGGAGTCGTGCGCGCTCGATATCATGGGCGCGCAACTGCTGCGCGAGATCAAGCCCGGCGAGATGATCATCGCCGACGAGGAGGGCGTGCGGATCAGGAATCCCTTCCCGCCCGCCGAGGAGAAGTTCTGCGTCTTTGAATACATATATTACTCGAAACCCGATTCGGCTTTAAATGGGCGGACGATCTACGAGACGCGCCACCGGTTGGGCGAACAACTGGCCATCGAGCGGCCCGCCGCCGCCGACGTCGTGATTCCCGTTCCCGACTCCTCGAACCCCGCGGCCATCGGCTACGCCAAGCAGCTCAAAGTCCCCTTCGACCTGGGCCTGATTCGCTCCCATTACATCGGCCGCACGTTCATCGAGCCCGACGAGGGCATCCGCCACTTCGGGGCCAAGCTCAAATACAGCCCCGTCCGCTCAGTGCTCGAGGATAAGAGAGTGGCGGTGGTCGACGACTCGATCGTGCGCGGGACGACCAGCGTCAAGATCGTGGAGATGCTGCGCCACGCGGGCGCCCGCGAGATCCACCTGCGCGTGACCGCCCCGCCCTGGAAGCACCCCTGTTTTTACGGCATCGATACGCCGAGCGAGAAGGAGCTGATCGCCAACCAACACGACCATGAGGATATGTGTCGCCGGATCGGCTGCGATTCGCTGGGCTTCCTCTCGATCGAGGGCCTGATGAAAGTCGTCCCGCGCACGCGCGGCTACTGCTCGGCCTGCTTCACCGGCGACTACTCCGCCGGCCGACCCGACGGGTTCCAGAAAGACATGCTGGAATAAGTGAGCCTCTAAAAATTGGCTCGTGTTCGAATTCATCCGTCCCTCAGGGGCTGAATTTTTAGAGGTTCCCTTGAGTGGGGAACTTGACTGAGGACGACTAGCCAGCGGAGGGGTCGTGGGTGCCGGCGTCGGCCGCCTCGTGGACGAAAACGCGCGATCCCTCGACCCGCAACACGATAAGCGGCTTGCCGCGATCGACGAAGTCGCCCTCGGTCAGCACGTCCAGCCGGCGCCCGCCGAATTCGGCCGTGCCGGTGGGGTGGAGGTCGGTGATGGCCCGGCCCCGCTCGCCGCGCTGGAGAGGTTCTTCCGGCGGCGGTCGCTCCTCGGACGGCAGCTCGGCGTGGACGCCGGCTTGCGCGGGATCAAGCACCATCCGATCGTAGAGCGGCGTCGAGCGCAGCACTCGCCCAATCACATACAGGAATGGTACCAGCCCCACCAGGACCGCGATCATCGTGATCAGCGCCGACTTGATCATGTCCAGGCGTGGGGGCGAGAAGCTAAACGGTGCATCGGGCGACAGATTCATCAGCGTAAAGAAAAGCGATCCCACAATAAACACGATCCCCAGAAGCCCCGCCACGCCGATGCCGGGGATGATGTAGATTTCGACCACCAGCAGCACGACGCCCAGGATGAAGAAGATCCATTCCATGTAACCGGAGAGATTGGCCAAGTAGGACCCGAAGAAGGCCAGTATGAGCGCGCCGGCGCCGATCGCCCCCGGCAGGCCCACGCCCGGCGTCTTGATCTCGAGAAACAGTCCGCCCAATCCGACCATCATCAGGATTCCCAGGATCGCGGAGCTGGAGAGGAAGCGTGCGAAGCGGTCGGTCGGGGTAATCTCGAAGCGTTCGACAAAGGCGTCGCCCAGGCCCTCGCGATCGAGCATCTCCTTCAGCGTCAGCGCCTGATAGGCCGCCAGCCCCACGCTGGTCGCCTCGCTGTAGGTCAGCGTCAGGATTTTGCCCTTCTCTTTGATGCCGGGGATTTCGAGGTCGGGGTTGCTGAACCCCTCGGCGATGTCGACCGGGTGGCCCTTGGTCTCGGCGGTTTTGCGCATCTCGGCGTTGAAGACCGACTGGAACTTCTCATCGGCGGCGTCGGCCTCGCCGCGGCTCACGGTGATCGGCAGCGCCCCGCCGATGCTCCCGTTCTCGCCCATGATGATCTTGTCGGTCGCCAGCGCGATGAACGCCCCCGCCGAGATGGCCATCGGGTTCACGTAGGTGTAGGTCGGGATTTTGTTGCGGATCAGCGCGTCACGAATCTTGATCGCCGAATCCACCCGCCCCCCCGGCGTGTCCATATCCAGCACCACCGCATCGGCTCCCTGGCGCCGCGCCTGCCGCAACGCCCGCACCACGATCAAATAAAGCGACTTCTCAACCTCGCCTTCAATGGGGATGACGAAGACCAGCTTGGCGACGGGGGGTGGGGCCGGGGTTGGGGTCGGGTCAGCCGGGTCGGCGCCATCCTGAGCGCGCGGCGAATGGCACACCAACCCCATCGCAAGCACCCAACCGAGTAGCCCAGCAAAACAGCACCCCGAGGTCCTGCCCATCCGGAACTTTGAGTCCATAACCATCGCGAGCCCTCGAGAACCGCCTCCCCCTACGTCACGCCTTATTATAGAGGGTTGCGGGCGGGGGACAACAAACTTTACGCGGTTCGCGTTGGGCCGGCGACTTCCGAATGGTTGATTGATCATTCGGATTTTGGCTGTTACGGGCGCGGTGTCAAGGTTCCGGGACAACTTTCCGACTTGATCGAGCTTCCGCTGTTCGGGGTGGGTGGCGCGGGTGCGGACTTCGAGAACGACGCCGGTGGCGTGGGCGACAAGGTTGCTCACCCTCGGCGTGAGTTTCTAAACGAATCGAAATCAGACAACCGAGACCGTCGTACGTGCCATTGCGCGCAAACATCGCCTTGAGTTCCTCGTGTGGCTTGACGTTCGTCCATACTCGGGGCGATGAAGGATTATTCGGTTTCCAAGACGCGCTCCTAATGACTATACTTAAACCTTAGAGCGGGCTTGGGGCGTAGGTACGGCTTCATGCGGGAATTGATTTTGAGATTTATCGCTTTCCTATCGACTTTGATCGTCCTCATGTCGGCAACGGCGGGTCTGGGTCAGATGAACCAGGCCGAACCGCCTTCTTTTTCGCGCCCGGGCGGCCTGTTCAGCGAATCTTTTTCGCTGAGCCTGAGCGCCGGGGCGCCTACCCAACAGATCCGTTTCACGCTCGACGGAACGAGACCGACCGAACAATCCACGCTTTACACCGCGCCGCTTCTGATCGAGAAGACGACGCAGCTGCGCGCCCGGACGTTCGAGGCCGGCCTGAGCCCCAGCCAGGTTGTCAGCCAGAGCTACCTGGCGCTGGGCGCCGATATCCGCGACTTCAGCTCCAACCTGCCGATCGTGGTGATCGACACCTTTGGGGGGAGCATCGACGAGATCAACCTTCGACCCTCCTACACCGTCGTGGTCGACGTGGGGGAGGACGGCCGTACCCATCTCACCGGACCCGCGGATTATGCCGGACGCTCGGGGGTCAAATTCCGGGGCAGTTCCTCGGTAACCTGGCCGAAGAAACAGCATAAGATCGAATTCTGGGATGAGGACGATAACGACCTCGACGTCTCCGTCCTGAGCATGCCGTCGGATTCGGACTGGCTGCTGAACATGCCGCACTTCGATTATTCGCTGATGCGCAATTACCTACCGCAGCTCTGGGCGCGCCGGATGGGGCTGTACGGCGTGCGCACGCGTTACGTCGAGGTTTTCATTAAGACGGCCGTCGACGGCGGCCCGGGCGGACCCGTCATGATCGAGGACGACTTCACCCGCGCGGCGGGCGAGATGCCGGCGGATCCCGACGGAAAAGGCGCGCCGATCCCCACCGGCGGGCATTGGACGAATTACCAACTCTCCGATCGCGCGCCGAACGTCTTCGACGGGACGACCAACCTGGAGATGCCTCGGGTCGGCGATTGGAACCAGTATCTTGATTCACGCCGGATTGGGTTATCGATCAATCCGGGGATCGACCACACTTTTCTTTGCACCTTCACCATGCCCAACGCGGGCGGTTCCCAGGTACTGGGTTTTGCCGTCGAAGGCGCCTGGAATAACGGCAACAATGCCAATTCCCCTAACCATCGGCTCTTCAGGCTGCGCGGCGGCAGTATCTATTTCACCAAAACACCCTTCAGCGAGGCCAACGATCTGGACACAGGATTCAATTACGTCCCGGACGTCCCGCAGGGGCTTCGAATCGATGTCGGCGGGACCGGCGCGATCAGCCTGTGGTACCAGAACGGAGGCGACAAGGACCCGGCAAGCCCGGCCTGGGTCGATATCACGCCGGCCGCGGTGCCGAACAACCTACTGCAAATGGGCTTTGGGTCCAACATGATCGGCGTCCAAAACATCGGCAATGGCGGCGGAACGTTCAAGCTGGACTATATCGCCGTGCTTCCGAACGTGGACACGGGCGGGAACCTGCAAGACACGATTACGATGGGCGATTCTTATGGCGTCTACCTGCTGATGGAGACCATCAAGCGCGGCGATGACCGGATCAACATCGCCCGGGTGGACCGGACGCAAATCACCGAACCGGAGATCAGCGGCGGTTATATCATGCGCCACGATCGCATCGAACCCGACGATACCGCCCTCCCCTTCGGCAACGGCGAGACCAACACCGCCCTCGAGATCATGGAGCCTAAATCCCATGACCTGGCCCCGGAGCACAAGACCTGGATGATCGACTGGATCAATACGATGGAGGCGGCCCTCAACGGGCCCGATTCCCACGACCCCGTCAACGGCTACGCAAAATACCTCGACGTCGATTCGTTCATCGATTACGACATCGTGGGCCAGATCGTCAAGGGCAACGATTATTGGCGTCACAGCATGTACATGCATAAGGACCGCGAGGGAAAGCTGACGATGGGGCCGCCTTGGGACCACGACAATGGCCTGGCCTCCACGACCCAGCACGAGGGCCAAAATCCGGTCGATTGGTGGCGGCCGCCGGTGCCTCAACGGACGGGACTGAATCCGTGGTACGGCTGGTGGTCACGGCTGTTGGAGGACCTGGACTACGCCCAACGCTGGTGCGACCGCTGGGCGATGTTACGCAAAGGCGGGCTTTCGACGGCCCAGGTGGCAGCGGACTTCGACCATGTCATTGAGCTGCTGAGTGAAGTTGAGGTGCGCAACAGCCAGCGCTGGGGCTTTTCGCACCAGACGTATCTGAACGACGTCACGTTCATGGAGAACTGGGTGCACGACCGCATGGCCTGGTTCGACGATCAGTTCTTAACCGCGCCGGCCTTCTACCTCACTCTACCGCCGGATGGGATGGTCGAGCCCGGCTTCGGGCTGACGATGAGCGCGCCCGTCGGCCAGATCTACTATACGCTGACCGGATCGGATCCACGTCAGTGGGCAATCCCGGGAGGAGGCAGCGACAATCCAACGCCGCCCCTCACGCTGGTGCCGGAATCAGCAGCCAAGCAGGTCCTTGTTCCGACCGGTGATATCGGCACGGCGTGGCGTAACAACGTGAATTTTAACGACGCCGGCTGGACGGCCGGCTCCGGCGGCGTGGGCTACGAGGATGGTTCGGGAAATTATCCGGACTTCTTCCAGATCGACGTCTCGAAAATGATAGACACCAACGCCACCTGCTACATTCGGATCCCATTCACCATCGCCACGGGGGAACTGGAAGAAATGGATTCGCTGACGCTCAATGTGCGCTACGATGACGGTTTTCGCGCTTACCTTGACGGTGTGGACGTCGCCGCGCGCCAGGCGCCCGCGGCGCCTGAGTGGGACTCGGCGGCCACCACCAGCCACGACGACGGGCTGGCCGTGGTGTTCGAGAGGTTCAACGTCTCGAGCGAGTTGGGCCGCTTGAGTGAGGGCGATCATCTACTGGCGATCCACGGGTTGAATCGGTCCGTTGATAGCAGCGATTTTTTAATCTCGGCGGAGCTGATCGCCGGTGCTCTGGGAAGCGAAGGCGGGGGCATTGCGCCCGAGGCGGTTCTCTACACTGGCCTGCCCGTCACCGTGAGAGAGACGACGGAGGTCTTCGCCCGGACGTATGACGGCGGCCGCTGGAGTGCGCCGGGCCACGAGTTGATCACGCTCGACGAGCCGGCGACCGGGGACGTGATCATCAGCGAGTTTCTGGCTAACGCCAACGGCGACGACGTGGAACGCGAGTGGGTGGAGTTGTTCAACACGACCGACAAGCCCATCGACATCAACGGCTGGCAACTGGCTGACAACGACTCCGATGTCCACGTCATCGACCGCGGGGGCCCGCTGGTGGCGCCAGCCAAGGGCCACCTGGTGTTGGGTGCCTCGGACGATCCGACGCGCAACGACGGGGCATCGGTGGATTACGCCTGGGGACCGGACGAGTTCACGCTGGGCAACGGCGGCGACGAGATTATCCTGAGCCGCGACGGCGCGGTCATCGACGCCCTCGGCTACGGGGATTTCGAGGGGACTCCGACGCCCGTTACCGACGTCGGTCTGGATGCCCGCGCCGGCTTGGCATTGGGTATGGGCCTGGACTACTGCGAGGGTCCGGTCGGTCTGTGGCGCGAGCAGAGCACCCTCTACGGGACGCGGGGCGACACCGGCACCCCGGGGATGGTCAACGACGGGGTGGTCGTCTGCGATGCCGATACGACGCCCCCCGAGCTTCTGACGGCAAGCCTGGCCCGGCGCGATCTACTGCTGCTGCGCTTTAGCGAGCCTCTGGAGCCCCTAAACGTCGACGATCCTTCTCAGTATACGCTGGAACCGGGCGGGGCACTTGTAGTCTCGGCCGAACTGGTCAACCCCGCGCGGGTGCTTCTGGGGCTGTCGGCCCCGCTGGCCTCGGAGGTCAATTATACGATTCGCATCGTCGAGATCACTGACCTGGCCGGAAATCCGATGAACGGGCCCCAAGAGGCCTCCGTCAGCTTTCAAACACCTCCGATTTCGATTACCGAGGTGATGTACGACAACCGAGGCGACGACCTGGAGTGGGTCGAACTCTACAACACCACCGATGCGCCGATCGATCTCTCAGGTTGGTACCTGAGTGATGACGAATCCTACCCGGCCGCCGGCGAGGGCTGGGTCACACTACCGGCGGGGACGGTCCTGGGGCCGGGGGATTACCTGGTGGTCAACCTGTGGTCCGATCCCGCCTTCTCGCTGTGGCGAATGCCGGAAACCGTGAGCGTGGTGGATTCGGAGGTGGGCGACTCGGGCAAGTTGAGCAATGGCGGGGACAACCTGGTGCTTTATGCGGCGGCGACCGGCGGCGACCTGATCGACGGCTCGTTGCTGGCGGAGTGGCCTGAACTGTCCGAAGACGGCGAATCGCTGGCCAAAATCGACGAGCGCTTCCCCTGGGGCGACCCCGAGACGGTAACCTATAATCTCACGCTCACGGCCGAACCCATCGGATTCGAAACCGGGCTCAACATCCAGAATCAGACGCTCAGCGACTTCGCCACGCCGGGCCGCCCCGGCCCCGGCCTAAGTTTTCCGCAAAACGCCATCGGCCGCCAATACTGGTATATCTACCGCTAGAAGCTTCGGACGCCGATGCTCGCGGGCGCGGTCTTGTCGAGAAAACAAGAATCGTTATGGCCCGGCCACGCAGCCCAGGCGGGGCGACTCCATTTTTGCTTGACAAAAAAGGCCGGACTCGACAAAATCGCTGCCGTTGGAATTAATCTGTAAATTCGCGCCTTCCCTGATCGGTAGCGGCATTTGGATTGGAGGACGCCGAAAAGCCACGTTGGTTAGGGGCGCCTATGTAAGTCCCCCTCGCGGGCCGTGGAGCGGAAATAATCCTTGCGACGGATTATCGAAAGAGGGATGACGGGCCAGTAAGAGCGCATCTATGTTCTTGGACCGCTTTGCGCCAGCCCTCATCCATGGGCGATTGAACGGGTTCTCTGCGTCCGCGTTTAGCCGCCGCGTTTGCACACCGGATCGGGGTGAAAAAAGCTCCCGCAAGGGAGATCGGAGGTGAGAAAAGGACCAGGGATTCTGTTCGGTAATATGTCGTCGGGCTCGAATTGAAATCAGCGATAACTTCGCTGAGTCGAGTGTTCCCTTAACTCGGAACGAGTAATCCACGGTTCCACGGCCATGAGGATGAGGGTATGAATTTGGAGCAGAACAATTTACAGAAAAGCAAGTTGCGCTACTCCCCTTTTGGGGGGGCGTAGACTCGGTTTCGATCCATATTGGGGTCAAATCTCTTACATTGTGGAACGGAGGCGCCCGAAATATCGTATGAAACCAGACATGGATGAACCGCTCTGGTTGGATTATGAGAAATACCGAACCTAAAGAAGGAGACCCTATTATGTCTACTCGCCACAAGTCAATTCGATTGTTTGCGATCATCTGCCTATTGGCCGGATCGAATCTCGCTTTTTCGCTGACCGTCATCATTGAAGACGACTTCACCAATCCAGCGGGCTTGATGCCCAACGAGCAGGAGGGGTTCGCACCCATGGAATTCCCGCCCGATGGCGAGTGGCAGTCTAACGGCGGCGGCAACAACGTCTATGACGGCGGGACGAGTCTGCAAATGCCGCGCGACGGCGCTTGGTTGCAATACATCGATTCGCGGCGCGTATCCACCGAGATTCAAGCGGGCAAGACTTACGCGTTTCTCGTTTTCGTGACCTACCCATCCGGCGGCTCAGAGCCTCAAACGTTCGGTTTCGGCGTCAGTGGCAACTGGTCGAACGACTTCGACAGGCACCGCGTTTTCAAGATGCAGGACGGCAACATTATCTTCTCCAATTACACCTTCACCCCGGACGCCGATTTGGATACTGGCCAGGATTACACGCCCGATGTCGAGGTCGGCTTGATGATGAAGATCGACGCCGCGGGCGCGATTACCCTCTGGCGCCAGGACGGCGTCGACAAAGATCCCAACAGTTCGGCATGGGTTGACATCACGCCGGCTTCCGATCCCGACGGCGTCCTTACCATCGCTCCCGGCATCAACATCATCGGCGTCAATTGCCCCGGCGGAGGTGGCGGAACCTTCTTGGTCGACTACATCGCGTTGGTCGAAGATTTCGAACAAGTGGGGCCCCCTCCCGAAGGGATTGTCGTTTTCGACGACCATTTCTCAGGCAATACCGACGACGAGGTCAGCCCATTAAAGTGGATTACGCGCGGACCGCGCGAGGGCTACAACCAATCCGGCGGTGAAGGACGGGAAAGCGACCTGATCATGTTCGCCGCCAACAACGCCTGGAACAATCCGGCGCTCGCCTCCGTCTTCACCATGGCCGCCAGCGGCTTGGCTTCTTATCGGGTGGACGTGCTTCTATCGCTTGCGAATCCCGCCCTGGCCTACGTCGGCTTGGAAGAGAGCGGTGGCGACCGAAGCAGGGACCGTGGATTCCTGATTCACAACGACGCCTCGAAGGTGCTGCGAGTGACCACCGATCCCGTGAACGGGACTGGACTTTCCACCGCTGTGTCGGGTGTCGAAACGAATGCGAATTATCCCACCGGGGGCACTCCCCCGGAGATCGATTCCAACAACATCCAGTTCGGCTTGAGGATGATAATCCTGACCAACGGCACGCTGCAATGGTTCATCAACCAGGATCATAAGGCGAATCCGGACAATTACGTGGCGGTCACGCCGATCATCAGCACGCCGCCGGGGGCTTCCGGCTCCTCCATTCAGGCCGATCTGAACCTGCTTGGTTCCATTCCGCTTGGTCCGGGACGCAGCTACCGGTTTGTCATGCACGCCAATACCGGCAGCGATCTAATCGTCGACCGCGTCACGATCCGCGACCTGACTCAGGCCGGGGGACGCGACGTGCCCATTATCTTCGACGATTTCACCAACGCGGCGGGCAATATGCCCAACGAGCAGGAAGGGTTCGCTCCCATGGAATTCCCGCCCGACGGCGAGTGGCAGTCCAACGGCGGGGGCAACAACGTCTATGACGGCGTGACAAGTCTCGAAATGCCGCGCGACGGCGCCTGGTTGCAATACATCGACTCGCGGCGCGTAACCACCGATCTCCAGACCGGCACTTCCTACGCGTTCCTGGCTTTTGTCAGGTATCCGGCCGCTGGAACGGATCCGCAGACCTTCGGTTTCGGCGTCAGCGGCAACTGGTCGAGCGATTTCGACAGGCACCGCGTTTTTAAGATGCAGGATGGCGACATCCTCTTCTCCGATTATACCTTCACCCCCGGCGTCGATCTGGATACCGGCCAGGATTACACCCCGGGCGTCAAAGTAGGGTTGATGATGTGGATTGACGAAAACGGCGACATCACCTTGTGGCAGCAAAACGGGGCGGACAAGACGCCCGGCAGCCCGAACTGGTTCAACATCACGCCGGCCTCGGATCCCGATGGCCTGTTGGCCATCGCGGCGGGGGTCAACCTGATCGGCGTCAACTGCCCCGGCGGAGGTGGCGGAACGTTTTCGGTCGATTACATCGGCCTGTTCGAGAACCCGTCGGTCCCCGGCACCGGAGGCGTCAACGCCGCCGTGTATTGGGAACTGATGGAATGACGCGAGCCTCGAAGACGCGGGCGCGTGGATTAGGTCTCGCACCGACCGGAAGGCGGACCAACCGGCGTGCGTTTCCCGACGGTTATTACATCTGACAAGCAATTGGGGTTTCTTCAGGGGGCAATATTGGGACATCTCGAAGAAAGTAGGTTCCAGCCGGCAAGAAGCGGACAGTCGGAAGCAGCACGGCCGTCTGATGAATGTTTGGGTATTTTTCGGGAGATGAAGATGGGAGCCACCTTGAGAACGAACAACGCTATCTCAGCGTGTTTCTTGGCGACATTGCTGATGGGGCCGATCGTGACGGCGGCGTGGGCCCAGGGGGAACCGGCCAAGCTCACTCTACGGGGCCACGTCATGATCCCGCTTGACCAGCTCGAACCGATCAACACGCCGACCGAGACCGAGATGTCCGGGACCTATCCGTGGCGGATTGAGTTCCATGACCAGGAATTCGGCGGCGGCAAGCTGGGCCCGACCTTCAAGGGCAGGGTGACTTTTACGGACGATGCCGATTTTAGCATCGGGATCGACCCACCCGACGAGGTGTTGGCCCACAAGGAGCTTTACTGCGCCTTCTACCTGAGACTGGAGTCCGGCGATATGGTCGAGCAGGATTTGTTCGGCTCGCGCATCCGGGTCCAAAAAGGCGGCATGGCGAGCCGGTCCGCAGGGGATCTTGGTCCTGAGATGCCCCGGTTATGAAGAGGACCCGCCGCTGTACACGTCCGGGGCGACCCAATCGGTCTTTAACGTCAGGGAATTCGGAGCCAAGGGCGACGGCGCGACCGATGATACAGCAGCGATCCAAGAGGCCATCGACCGGGTTCGCCGCCAGGGGGGAGAAGTCTATTTCCCCGTGGGGACGTACTCGATCAGCAGCCTGAACCTGACGCGCATTCACACCGGCGTCGTTCTGCGCGGCGCGGGGACCGGCCACCAGGCATCCCGCTTGATTCCCAACAAGGACGACGTTCATCTGCTCGATTTCAGCGGCTCGTGCCAGCTTAACATGGAAAACCTCCAGATCGGCCACTATCCCCAGCTTGGGCAACAAGGGTCGTTCCGCGAGGACATCCCCGTGCCGAAAACCGCGATCCTGCTGGCGCAGGTGCCCGGTTACGAATCCAACGCCTTCCACTTCGAAGACTTGCAAGTCACCGGCAAGTATCACGTTGCCACCTTTTATTGCTACGGCGTGCCCAGCAGCACGATGCTCAACTGCGATTTCTTCAATTACCAGGACGAGGAGGGAGCGGCCGTCGTGGCCTTTACGCGCGACAATTACGCCGAACTTCGCTCCGATTACACCAACGTGTTCACCGGTGCCTACGGCGGGTTTGCCGGCACCAACACCAGCGACTGGACGTTGACCGGCGTGGAGATCCACCAGATGTCGGGAGTGTGGAACCATGGGGGGCGCACAAAGGTCACGCCCCTGCGACTGGATACCACGATGCAGATGCGCTGGATCGGGGGCAACGTTTCGGGCGAGGGACCCCAGTCGGTCCATTTCGTCGGTTCGAACATGTGGATCAACTTCATCGGGACGACGTTTTACTCCGACTTCCCGCCGGTGCCAGAGGTCCTGTTCCGCAACGACGGCCAGATTCGCGGCTTGACGGTTTCGGGCTGCGTGACCGCGACCAGCAACGCGGTCTTCGGAGGCGGTCCCGATTCGGTGTTCGACGAGATCAGTTTTCAATCCAAAGCGGCGCACGGTGGGGCAAAGGTCTTGTTCGACGCTCCCGGCGCGACGCTGACCAATTCCCTGATACACTGCGACGGCTTGGGCATGCGGCTGGGAGATATCAACAAAACCCTGCTGATCAACCCCGGCGAAATTCAGGCCGATTCGGATACGTCAACCAAAGTGCAGTAAGTGAAAGGGGGGCCTGGCGTCGGGCCCCAATCGCGCGACCCCGCGCTGGCGGCTTTATCGTTAACCCATGCCGCGTGCCCCACGTTTCCGAATGCCACGGCCGAGGGCCGTTGGTTGACGGTGTACCATATTCTATCCCTCAGTCAACACCTCACGCTAAAGGACCGATAAAGCGATGAGGAAACGGGAGGGCCACCCTCTCGATCCGTTCGAGGTACGGGCGCCGGAGGCAGTAGCAATCCCCCCCCCCAAAAAGATTTTTTTAGACTCCAACGCGCAATAAACCCTCGGCGGCCTCCATCTGCAAGCATGGCAAAGAAGTCGCGGGCGGACTGCCCAAACCGGGTTCGGTCCCGCCTTTTCCACGGATGAAACTCCGTCCACATTAGTTCACAGAAGGGTGCGTGTATTATGAGGGGATACCTATCTTGACGGCCACGAACGGCCAAATTTGCGCTCTGCCTACTCTCCATTTTGGTTCTCAACTCTCCCAACGCGATTGCGGATGACAGCGAGGTCGAACTCGAGGGTTTTCACGTCCATCGATCAGACCGCTCACACGCTGACCGTCAATCAACAGGTCGTGGCGGTCGACAATTTCACCGTGATCGAAGGCGACTCGGGCGCGAACCTGACGCTTGGGGACCTGGCCTTCGGCATGAGCGTGGAAGTCCACGGTATCCGCCTGCCGGACGGGACCGTTCAGGCGAATCACATCGAGACCGAAGACTCGGTCTCGGGGGGGTGCGGCGGTGGGACCATCAAATTCACCGGTCTGGTCGAGGCGGTCGACGCGGACATGCGATCGCTGCTCGTCAACGGGCTGTTGGTCGTCACGAGCGCATTCACGGAGTTTGAAGGTTTCGGTGCCGACCCCTTTGGCGCCGGTGGACTGATGCTCAATCAGGTCGTCGAGGTCAAGGGAACACCGCTGTCCGACGGGAGCATCCTCGCGGGCGAACTGGAACTCGAGGACGACCTGCCGGGCGACAACATCGGCTTCACGATCAAGTTTAAGGGGTTCATCAAGTCAATCGACCCGGGCGGCGCATCCATGGTGATCAGTGGCCGCGAGGTTCTCACCGATGCCTCCACGCGCTTCGAGGGCGAGGACGACCTCATTCTGACATTCGCGGATTTCAGCGTCGGTCAGTTGGTCGAAGTTAAGGGAAACTCACAGGCGGACGGCTTGATCCTCGCCATCGAAATCGAGTTGGAAGACGACGGTCCGGACGGTGGAATCGAGATCGAGTTCAAAGGACTGATCGAATCAATCGATCCGGACACCCAATCCATGACCGTTGCCGGCAGGCTCGTCGAAACCAATGCCATGACCCGATTCGAAGGCGACGACGACGCGATGCTGACCTTCGCCGACTTCAACGCCGGGCAATTTGTCGAGGTCGAGGGCGATCTTCAACCCGACGGTTCGGTCCTAGCCAAGAAAATCGAACTGGAAGACCACGACCATGACGACGAAAACGAGATCGAGTTCACAGGCCATGTCCAGTCGATCGACGCGGCAAACCTCTCGATCGTGGTCGAAGGACTGGTGGTCCTGACGGACGCCTCGACCGAGTTCGATGGGGATGGTCAACCATTATCGAGCTTCGCTGATTTGCGGGTCGGGCAGTTGGTCGAGGTCGATGGCAAGTTGCAAGACGATGGCTCGATCCTCGCCAAAAAAATTGAATTGGAAGACGAGGAGGAGGGCGAGGACGAATTCGAATTCAAGGGTGTGATCCAGTCCATCGACGTGGGCGCGTCCTCGATGGTCTTCAGTGGGCTATACTGGTGCATATTGACGCCGCGACGCGGCTGGAGGGGGACCATGGGGCGCCTCTCGCGCTGAGTGACTTCATCGTGGGTCAACGGGTCAAGGTCAAGGGCGACCTGCAAGCCGATGGTTCCATCCTTGCCGAAAAGGTCAAGTTGGACGACGACGACGATTTCGAGGTTGAATTCAAGGGACTCATTGAATCGATTGATCCGGGCGCCTCTTCCATGGTGGTCGGCGGCTGGCAGGTGGCGACCAACGCCTTCACGCGGTTCGAGGGTGAACACGACGCCCCGCTGGTTTTCGGCGATTTCAGCGTGGGACAATTCGTCGAGGTGAAGGGCATCCTACAATCCGATGGATCGATTCTGGCCAAGAAGATCGAGCTGGAAGATGACGAACGTGAACATGATTTTGAGCTGGAGTTCAAGGGCCTGATCGAGTCGATCGACGTGGCCAATAGCTCGATGGTGGTCGCCGGGCGACAGGTGCTCACCAATGAGTCCACTCGCTTCGAAGGCGATGATCACCTGCCCCTGACCTTTGCGGACTTTAGCGTGGGACAGCGCGTTGAGGTCGAGGGCATCTTGCAACCCGACGGCTCGGTGCTCGCCTCCAAGGTCGAACTCGATGACGACCTGGACGACGACGAGATTGAAGCGGAGTTCAAAGGGCTGATCGAATCGATTGATGCGGCAAACGGAACTATGGTGGTCGCCGGCCATCAGGTCCTCACCGATGCGTTCACCCGCTTCGAAGGCGATAACCATCTGCCCCTCGCGTTCGAGGACTTCAGCGTGGGGCAATTCGTTGAGGTCGAAGGCGTTTTGCAGCCCGACGGCACGATCCTGGCCGCCAAGATCGAGATCAAAGACCACCCGCTGCCAGAAGGAAGCAGCAACGTGCAGAGCCTGGGGACCATCAACTCGATCGATTTGGCCGGCGACAGCTTCAAGGTCAACGGCGTCTTGGTGTCGATCGGTGACGCGACGTTCCTCGAAGACCTGTTCGGCGTCAGCTTAACGCTCGAAGACCTCCGGATCGGAGACTTCGTCAACGTGACCGGAGACCTTCAGGCCGATGGGAGCGTCCATTCGACAACGACCTCCATGGTGGACCAGTTTTTCGCCTCGCCCCAGGCGCCCGAAAACGAGGTGTTGGGAGGGATTTGGACGCTTTATTAGCGAGGGCTGAACCGCGAATTCAACGGGTGGTCATGCTGAACACCCGACAGGGTAATAAGAACGGATCACATCGCTTCGGCGGCGGCGTGATCCGTTTTCTTTTTGTCGATTGGCGGCTTTGTCCTCCCCCTAAAATTGAGCGGGAAGTGGAAGGGAATTCTTTCTAAGGCGAGTCGGTCCGGCGGGCCCTTGATCAATATTGCACGTCACTCCTCAGCGACCGGAACTGCACCCAGGCAATGACGACAATCAGGACGAGGAGGACGACGGATTGGGCGGCGGCGGCGCCGAAATCGAAGTCGAGGAAGGCGCGCGTGTAGATCTGTTCGACCAGGACCGTGGTGGCGCCGCCGGGCCCGCCGCCGGTCATGATGTAGACCCGCTCGAAGACCTGGAACGAGGCGATCGTGTAGATCACGCTCAGGTAGAGCGTCGTGGGGCGCACCAGCGGGACGGTCACGTGCCACCAGCGCCGCCACGGGCCGGCCCCCTCCAGGTGCGCGGCCTCATGGAGCTCGGCGGGGACCGCGCCGATCGCCGCCGCATAGATGACCACTCCACTGCCGGGGATCGTCAGCGCCGTCGAGACAATCACGCTCGCCAGCGCCCAGCGCGCGTCGATCAGCCACGGGACCGGCCCCACCCCCACAGTGCCAAGCAGCCGGTTGAGCAGCCCGCCCTCGCCGCCCAGCAACCCGCCCGACCCCGGCGCCAGCATCCAGCTCCAGACGATCGCCAGCACCACCGGCGCGACCAGGTAGGTCATGTAATAGGCCGTCATCCAGCCGCGGCGGACGCGCTCGGCCATCGGCTGGATCGCCGAGGCGATCAGCAACGTCGCCACGATCCACACCGGCACGACCACCGCCGCGAACAGGACCGTATGCCACAACGCCCGCCAAAAGTCCGGGTCCCCCGCCAGCCGCCGATACTGCCCCGACCCGACCCACTCGGCGCTGAGCCAGTCCCAACGATAAAGCGACAGCCGCGCCACCTCCACGATCGGCGCGAGCAGCATCAGCGTAAACGGAACCAACACCGGCGCCAGCCACACCCAGGGGTTTTCGATAAGACGACGGAAAAGACGTGCGGGGTGCCGGTGCATGGGAATCAAATTAGGGATCGGCGGGATGATTGAAAAGAAAAACGATTTGAAAGCCAAGCTGGGAGTCGGCTAATTTGAGCGTCGGGTTGACGAATCCGCCTCTCGAAACCGCGACTCTAAACCACCATGATAGATCGCGTGAAACTGCCGTTGCGATTTGATCCTCAAGCCTTGCAAAGGGATTTTGCGCTCCTGGACCAAGGCGACTGGATCGGCCATTTCGTCAAACAGAATTATGAAGGCGATTGGAGCGTCATTCCGCTGCGTGGCCCCGCCGGCGCGACACATCCCGTGATGATTGATCTACCCCGATCCCACTTATAAGGATTTCGCCGCTACGCCGTTTTTGAACGCCTGTTCCTATTTTCAGGAAGTTCTGGCGAGTTTTCAGTGTCCGCTCAACACGGTTCGTCTCATGAAACTCTCGGCTGGTTCAGTGATTAAAGAGCACACGGACTTCGATCTTTCATTTGAGGCTGGCAAGGCGCGGCTGCATATCCCCGTGATCACGAGTCCCGACGTTGAATTCTTCCTGAACGGAGAGCGCGTCGTGATGAATGAAGGCGAATGTTGGTATCTCCGCCTCAGCGACCCTCACTCCGTCGCGAACCGTGGTCACGCCGACCGTGTTCATCTCGTTGTCGATGCGACGGTCAATCCTTGGCTCCAAGATGTCTTTGCGCAATCCACTCCTGAAGCGACGGGGTGACCTCCGGTCGCGGTCGCCGACTCGATCGACTCCATCTATTCGGAAACCCGCGATTACTCGAACCGGGCCGCGGGCTCGGGTAGTCGCCGCTCGATTTCGCCTAAACGATAACCAAATCCGGGGCCGCGAATCGTTGATAGATCAACGCATCCCCCGCGTCGCCGGTAGATTTCCGGATGCACCCGCGCCTCCGCCGTCGAGGCGTCGGGAACATACTGCATGCCGTTGGTCTCGACGCCCATCATCGTTCCGGCGCGCGCGGCCAGCAGGACGTGGGGAATCTGCGCCAGCATCGGATTGGTCAGGTCCTGCACCATCAGGCTCATGCCGTGCGCCTTGGCCCAGCACAGCGTCAGCAGCGCCTCGGTCTGGGTCTTGCACGTCTTAAGCGCCACGCCGCTCCAACCCAGCTCACGGCCCAACTTGACCAGCCGCCAGTTGTGAGCGCTTTCGTCCATGAGAAGCGGTTTGCGCGCCGAGACGCCATGGACGTCGATCCGGTTTTCCTCCAGTTCGTACGGGAATGGTTGTTCCACGTAAAGAATCATGTCGGATACGCGAGGGTGATCGGCCTTGAGCCGGTCGAGGATTTCGTTGACGTACGACGGGTCCGTCACCAGACAATTAAAATCGGCGCAAAGCCACTCGACTCCCTGCTCGACGCCGATCCCCCCGATTTTCACAAGACGTTCATAATCCCAGGCGGCGTCCGTGCCGCGCAGCTTAACTTTCAGGCACTTGAGCCCATCGGTTTGGATCCAATCGGTCAGCACGACCGGGTATCCGTCATCGATGGGGTCGCCGGTCAGTTCGGAAGCGTCCAGAGGGTCCACGCCGCCGACCAGATGCCACGCCGGCATTCGGTCGGCGCGCGGATCAACGAGAAAATCGGACGGATACTTCCCCGCGAAAGAAACATCCGCATCGTCGGCGGGAGTCAAGTAACGCGACAGGTCCGTGTTCATGGTTGCCTGATGGTAGGTGTCATAGACGTCGACCCCGTGCAAGACGCCGAAAGCGTCGTGCAACGCGATGTCGAACGCCGAACAACAGACCAACGCCGCCAACCAGGGCATGCGTTCATGGGCGGCGCGGTCCGCGTTAAACGATTTCAGGATTCCCGGCAGGACCTCGGACTGGAAGCCGTGGCCCACTTCGATGGGATGACCGCTCTCTCCATAATCGGCCCACGCGCGCGCCAGGATGACGCAAAAGGACTGAAGGGCCTCGTGACGCTCGTTGTATGACAGTTGGCCGGGCCATGCCCACGTCACGCTGAGCGGCGTCTCCCCCCATCCCTCCGCCTCTCGGCCCTTTCGGTCCGCCACCCGTAGCCGGACCCTGGCGCAAGTAAAATGCGTGACGACCTCGGCCCCGAACTTAAGCGGCATCCGTGCCTCGATGGGCAGGAAATAGAGGGTGGCCTCCCGCGCGCGGACGTCTGTTTCTTTTTTCATGACCGGTCTTATTGTAATGGCCCGGACAGCCCATACCGATAGTGCCAGTAGTCGATTAGAAACTTCTGGTAAGCGGGAGATCCCCTCCATGTGTGAAAACTGAATGCGTGTTCCCCGTAACCGGCAATCTCGTGTTCAGTCTTATATATCGTCGAAAGAAACCACTCATCCTCAGGTCGGGCCTTCACGCCCATCTGCATCCGCCGCGTATCGATCATGCGGATCAGCATATATAAAGGCTTGGCCGACAGGATCGACTCCGGCACGCCGTCGGGAAAATAAGGACCATACCCCGGCACATCGACAAAAGCGCCTGTCATATGAAAACCGACATTACCCACTTTGCCACCCTCACCCGGGATGTTGACCATCCCCGGGGTCCACGCGCCTATTTTATTGCCGTCCTTGTCAAAGATCGTCCAGTTCATCAGAAAATCCCACGGGATGGTGTCGTCGGGAGCGATGAAACAGACCTCGATTTCCCAGGGGGGAGGATGATCGCTGAACATGAGTTTATACCCTTCGGTTGCGCTGCCGCCGGTTGCATTCGCGCCTCCCCGCAGGGTATACGTGAGATAACCCGGATTCGACAGCGTATCCGCTGCCAATCCATGAAACTCGGACCATAACCCCGCCACGAAGCCGGGGATATTGAAGTCGTTCGAAATGCACTCGATGGATGGAAACGGGGGGGCATAACGGAAATCACAGAATCCTACGTATACATCAGTGTTTTTGGGTGTCGGCTCCGAGGGGATCTCTTCGGAACCGGGCCACTGCTCGGTAATCCAGGAGGACGACGGAACAACAGGCCCGATCTCCCAGACACCGGTAATCTCTCCAAATTTTGAAACATCGACATACCGCTGATTGAATGCTCTAGCCTGTGCAAACCTCGTGGCAAAGGAAATCCGGGTGGGGCTGAAGATCCGCAGCCGAAGATAGGCATCCGTCGAGGCGGGTCCGCCTTCCTGTTGACCGTCCCCGACATGCTGCGTCGGAATACTCCAGTCTCCCACCAGTTCCGGGGCCAGGTCCCCCTTGCCCCAAACCAGGAACCGCTCAGGTGGAGGATAAACCTTGTACATGGGCAGTCCCGGACCGAACCGGGAACCCAGGTGGACAATCAGCAACTGGAAATCATGGGTGTCCGGAGGCCGTATGGAACGATCTTCAGGCCATGTCGAGGGATCGGAAAACGTCAAGGCCACATTCAAGCCGACGGCGACGTTAACCTGGCCGCCCGCGCATTTGGTCCAGAAAGAGTGTAGGACATCGATTTCAAAATCCCAGGGCGGCGGGTAATTCGCCAAGGAAAGAGGCTCCTTAAGGGTTCCTTTAAACTCCACGTCGGCCCCGGAATGACGGATCGTGAGGAGCCCCGGGAACTCGTCGGTTGAAACGGTGTGAGTATTCTGGGGAGAGAAGTTCCAGTCTCCCAATTCCTTCCCGGCTTCAAAATGGGTTGCAAAGTTCCGAATATCAAATTCGGGGTCGATCTCTGCTGTTGCGGTTCCTTCAAACAATAGAATCAAGGCCATGAGGCCCAACGATATTCTCTTGATCATAAACTGATGCATATGAGTCTCATTCCTTTGAGCTAGGCGCTCAGGTTCAGGCCAGCTTGGAAGATTGTCATGATGATTCTCGGCTCGCGCAAGATTTTTCGATCCCCGACCCGATCCCCGAGGACCCCAGCCAACCGGCGCATACCGACCTCGCCGGACAAAGAAACGCCCCGGCGAGGATCATGCTCAGCCGGGGCGAGAAAGTTGTCATCCGTTCGCTGGAACGCAGGTCTGCTCAAGCTACAATTCAGGTCCTCGGATTAGTCAAAAAGCACCCAGTTTCTTGCGGCGTTCACTGGCGGGCCGCCAGGCATGCCCGGATCCTCAATCCAGGCAAGGTAATCGACGGCGCACGTGTCCGCCTCCAAATCACTCGCTGCCGACAGCGTGTGGATGGAAAGGACTTCTGTTTCATGGGAGTAGTTCAATTCACCATTGGGATCGCTGGCCGGGGTGAATTCGATCCAGTTGCTGGTCACCGCACGATCTTCCGACCCGTCTTTTCTCCACAGGGTCACGTTGCCGCTCGTATCGATGAGGAACATAAGGCCGATCTCCGTGCCGACCGTATAGGTTCCGGCCTGCAGATCGCCGCCGGTGTCGCCCCAGGCCGACTCATCGTTGTTGGCAAAGTAGATGTTCCCGCCGATCATTTTTATGCCCCTGAAATAAGAGCCGCTCGGCTCGGAGAGGCCGAAACCCATGCCGCCGCTCGCGGGCATGGTTATGAAAGCCATGACCGCGTAGGAATGATCAGCCGTGAGTGCTTGCCTAGACCCGTTTCGCGCGTCGATGTAGCTTTGCCACGGAGCGGCATTCATCTCCATTTGAATCTGCCCCGTCCCGTCATAGTAAACGGCCGAGCCGCTAGCTTCCTTGGGCCAATGCTCCCATTCCTCCGATGCGTCGGCGCGGGAATACTCGATTTGTGTTCTTGGGTCGCACGCACCCGAGCCGCACCAAGGATCGCCGATACCCCGTGGTTCTCCGGACTCGATGTTAAACTCATCCATGATGATAAACTCGCCGCCGCCGGGCGGGACCGGCTGTGCGTGGACCGCCGTGAACATTGTCCAACATAGAATAACCATGACAAAGTCGAAAAAAAAACTGCGTCGCATAATCTTATTCTCCTTAAAATCTTCGCCCACTTGCAAAAATGCTTCGGCGTAAATGGCTTGTCCCGAAGGGCTCAACTCTCTTTGGTCCGGTCACCTCCTTCCGCCAGCGGCTCTCAAACCTTTCGCCCCCGCTCCCCTCCCATTGAGGGTGACTCCCATCAGGTGCCTTTTCCCATTTGGCTAATCAATCCGGTCAATTCAACCAATGCGGCAGGATCATTCCACAATATGGGAGTCCCCTGCAAGGGATTCTTCCCCGGAATTTTATTTTTGGTGGGTCTGCGATGCCTTCGCGGGCCGAAATACCGATTTCTTTCCCATTAAATCACCGCCTTCCCCCGATTGCAAGAGATATCTCCACTGGGGAGGGGGCGCAATTGCTGAGTTTTTCAGCGCACCGTTCCTTCTACACGGTACCGAGCACAGACGTAACTCGACGATCTTGTCCAGGATTGAAGCGAACAGCTCCCGCGGCGATGATTTTCTTTTTGATCCCGCCCCGATCGCATTGCTAGGATGAGGTCGAGCCCCAAAACGGAGTGTCGGCATGGGCATCGGGGGATCAGGCTCGAGTTTCGCCGGCATGGGCGAGGCAGCCGGGCCGCGCCGACCCCGAGCGTGCCGTCGGGCGGAGGGAACGCAGATGAAGAAACTCCTGGTGATCGTCGCCCTCATCGTTGGAATTCTGATATTCCTGACGTCCCGGGAAGACCAGCGTCAGTGCCAGCCGCCCCCCCAGGAGGAAGAGGCCGCCTCCGCGACGCAAAAACGCCGAGCCCCGCCTCCGCCCCCACCGCTTCCGGGCACCCAGCAACAAAGCCGCCGCACGGCCCCCGCGCCGCCGCCTCTCCCAACGGCCGGATCTGATCCCATCGTCGCCAGACTCGGCGAGTCGGCCCAAAAGGCGGGGGTCGAACTCGTCGATGTTCAGAACGCGCCCCCTGGGGCGCTGGTGACCGTTCGCTGGAGCAGCGACCGAATGGACTTGGGGGGGTCTTCATCGATCAGGTGCTGAGCGACGGGGTCATCCGCGACTTCGACATCCCGACGCGCGATCAGCAGAGCATTCACTACGTCGACGGACGCCGCGTCCAGACCGTAAGCTTCACCATTCGCTTCTAGGGGGGGTCGGATTCGTTCGTCAATCCGATCTCGAACAGGCGCGGCCACAGCTTGCCGGTGACGAACAGGCGGTCGCGCTCCCGGTCCCAGGCGATGCCGTTGAGCACTTCGACCTTTTGCCAACGGAACTCGCGGCTGGGCAGGCCGGTCAGGTCGATCCAGGCTGCGACCGAGCCGCTCTCGGGGTCAATCACCGCAATCCGATCAGACCGATAGACATTGGCCAGGATGTATCCGCGGACGTATTCGAGTTCGTTCAGCACCCCCACCGGGCCGCCGGCGGCACGCACCTTGAGGTTGTCAACCTTCGCGAACGTCTTCGGATCGCGCAAGCCGAGAACGGCCGTGCCGTCGCTCATGATCAAGCGGCGACCATCGTGGGTCAGACCCCAGCCCTGGCCCGAATACTTGAATTTTTCGACGAACTTGAAGGAATCACGAGTGAATACAAAGGCGACGCCCTTGCGCCAGGTCAGCAGGAACAGGCGCTCGCCCCACAGGGCCATGCCTTCGGCGAAGTACTTCTCTTCAAGCGGCTGCTTCCGGACCACCTTCCCCGTCTCGATCTCGACCTCCCTCAGCGAAGAGCCCCCGAAGGTCCCGGTCGATTCGTATAACCGCCCATCATGATAGAGCAGCCCCTGGGTGTAGGCTTCGGGATCATGCGGGTGGACCGCTTGGATGCGATAGCCAAGGGTCGGGACCGCCTTCGATGAATCGAGGGTGGCCAGATCATCGAGGACCACCGTGGCACCGCCGCCATCTTGGGTCTCGGTCAAGGCGACCCGCGACGGCATGAAGAACACCAGTGCCAGGGCCCCGCCAACGATGGCGACCCCGGCGGCAACGCCGACCATGATTCTAACCGACGGCTTTCTCCATCCGACCGGCCTGCCGCTTGTCTTTAGGAAGTTCAGCCCCTTAATGCCCTCGCATGCCAATTTGTGGGAACCTCAAAAAATCCGGTTTGCAGTCGTCCCCACGGGACTCCAATTCGTTGTCGAATTGATTTCCCGCCACTTGCGTGGCGGGCTGAAAGCAATCGTCCCTGCCAGGACTGAATTTTTAAAGGCACCCTTGTCGGAGAATGCGTCACCCAACAACCAGGATCAAGCGTCCGGCGCCGAACGCCGTTCAATCGCTCTTCGCGCCGGCCGAGGCGGTCAACTGCCGGATCGAGCGCTCCAGGTCCTCGCCGCGTAGACCGACGTGGCGGATCTGACCCGTGCCATCGAGCAACAGCGTATGGGGGATGGCCTCGATGCCATACAGTCCCGAGACTGCGCCGCCGATTTTCTTGCCCTCGAAGACCTGTGGCCAGGTCATGGCGGGGTGGTCCTCCAAGAAATTGGCGAGCCGGTCCTCGCTTGAATCGAGGCTCACGCCGATAACCACCAGCCCCTTGTCCTTGTACGTCTTCCAGATTCGCTCGACGTTGGGCAGTTCGGCGACGCACGGCGCGCACCACGTGGCCCAGAAATCGATAAACACAACCTGGCCGCGCAAGCTCGACAGCTTAAGCGTGCCGCCGCCGAACAGGGGGGCCTCGAAATTGGGCGCCCTGTCGCCCGCCTTGAATTTGTTGTTGTAGGGAGACGACTCAACCGCCGCGGGGACCTCGTATTCAAAATCGGCGGCGGTCAGTTCGGAACCGATGTCGACCTCCTCGTAGAACTCGGTCATTTCTCCCTGCAGGTCCTTCGTAACCGCCTTCATCTGGTCTCGTTGTTCCTCCATGATCCGGCGCATCTGCTTGACTGCGTCCTCGGTGGGATCCTGTCCCAATGATTTCATCGTCGCGATGATCTCTTCGTCCGATATCTCTTGATCGAAGGGATTCCGCCCGGCGACCATCGCCAGTCCGTGGGAAATCTTGCGCAGCAGATGCCGATCCTTGGAGATCCATAAGGTATAAGGTTCGGTGAATAACTCGTGCCCGGCCTTGATGACATGACAAGATTCGCCGCCGATTTCTTCCTCCCCGGCGAGCTTCGGCTCCTTGAGTTGAACGAGGAGGTTCCCGCCGATGTCAATAAGGTCGAACATGATGGGGGGAAGGGTAGTCGACACTCCACCACAGACTCCAGCGACCGCCGCCAACGCCATTGAATCGGATTCCGCTTTGTTGGTTGTTCCCATGAAGTTGAGGTAATGATACGGGCCCTCGCCCGCGTTCCAAACGGCCCCGAAATTGTTAGGCATGTCGGGAAGCCCCGGCATCTGGCTTTCCCATTCGATCAAGTACCGGTTCGGCCGGCCGATCTTGAGCGAGAACTCGGTCACGCTGTTGACGTCCTGGTCATTCACCTTCATCGAGGTCTGGGCCTTGCCCCGTGCCGTCAGCGTTTTGATCGTCCGATAATTCTCAAGGGTTGCGTCCAAGATCGCCTGGGGATCAGCTTCTTCGGCGGGGACCGACACGGCGACAAGTAAGAAGAATGATCCCAGGGCGGCAAGGCGCGGGATGGTGTCAATCATCGTGGGGTTTCTCTGATTCAGTGGACGTCGTCTTCTTTGAGGCGCGCTTCGGCCCAGTCGGCTTTGCCGGCCAGGTAGCGCAGGTTGCGTTGGATCGTTTCGTAGCGGATATCGGCGATGCTTCGGCGCAAGCGGAGGATCAGGACGTCGCGATCCTTGTGCTGGATGACGCCGAACGCTCCGCGCGAGAGGCTGGTATTTGCCTCCATCGCCCAGCGGAAAGTGTCGGGATCGGCCTGGCCGCAGATGCTGTAGAACAACGCCACCGGCTCGCCGCGGCTGTTGGTTTTGGTCATGTCCAGGTAGATGCGCTGGCACCGGCCGTCGGACAGCTCGAGCACGAACGAAGCACCCGTATCCCGCCGCTCGAATGAGCCGTTGGGTCCGGTCAGGTTTTCTTCGAGCCAATCGACAAGGTCGCCGGGCGACAGCGGCCCGCTGGGCGCGAGCTGGGTGGCCGTCTCGTCGGCGGCGGCGGCGGATTCGGCCGGGGGCGCCGTTTCGGCCAGCTCGGCCTCCAGGCGCGGGGCCAGCTCGGCGAGCGGGGTGCTCAGGTCCTTCTCGATTTGCGCGCAGTGCTGACGGCCCCAGTGGTTGACGTCGGGATCGGGGTCTTCGGCGGCCTGGCGCAGGCGATAGATCGCCTGGCGGGCCGATTTCATGAGCAATTCGGTCGCCTCGCGCCGATGGGTCCAATACTCGGCGTTCCGGAAGCTTTCGACGACCCGCCGCAGGCCGTCCCAAAATTGCCTGACGTCTTCTTGGTTCATCCCGGCGTCCCTACCCCGCTTATGTCGTTTTCAATGGCATCCGCCGTCCAGTGGGTTGCGGCGCATGGCCCTCTTCGCCCTCTTCGCCCCCGGCCTTTTCCTCCGGTTCCGGTTCCTCGTCGAGTTCCTCGGCTTCGGGAACCTGATCCAGCGAGCCGCTCTCGAACAGTTCGGAGACCGACAGGTAGTTATGGACACGGTGGATCGCCTCGCCGATCAGCCGCGAGACGTCCAGGCAGTCCAGTTTCTCGAGTCGTTGACCATTGCGCGGGTCGATGGAATTGGTGACGATCACCCGGTCGATGGGCGCTTCGCTTAGTCGCTGCCGCGCCGGGCCCGAGAGCACGGCATGGGTCGCGCAGGCGAAGACCGCCGTGGCCCCCTCCTCCTTGAGCTTGCGCGCCGCCTGGCACAGCGTCCCGGCCGTATCAATCATGTCGTCAACGATGAGGCACGGCCGGCCTTTGACGTCGCCGATGATGTGCATGGTTTCGCACACATTGGGCCGAGGCCGGCGTTTGTCGATGATGGCCAGCGTGGCGTTGAGCCGCTGGGCGTAGCCGCGCGACATCTTCACGTTGCCCACGTCGGGCGAGACGACCACAACGTCGCTGGCCCAGTCTTGGTGCAACAGGTATTTGATGAGAACCGGTCCGCCGTACAGGTGATCGACGACGATATCAAAAAAGCCCTGGATCTGGGCCGAATGCAGGTCCAGGCAGATGACCCGGTCCACTCCGGAGGTCGTGATCAGGTTGGCCACCAGCTTGGCCGACAGCGCCACCCGGCCCTGCTCTTTGCGATCCTGGCGGGCGTAGCCGAAATAGGGGATGATCACGTTGATGCGCGAGGCCGAGGCTCGGCGCATCGCGTCGACCAACAGCAGCATCTCCATCAGGTTCTCGTTGACTGGCGGGGAGGTGGACTGGATCAGGTAACAGTCGGCGCCGCGCACGTTTTCGTTGATCTTGACGCCCAGTTCCCCGTCCGAGAACGTTTGGACCTCCAGCTCGCCCTCGGGAATGTTCAGGTAAGCGCAGACCCGCCGGGAGAGGTGACGCCCTGCGCGGCCCCCAAACACAAGCGGACCGGAGTAACTTGGATGAATCCGTGACATGAGGTCTTCCATCCTACCAAAAATCGACCGGATGGACCAGGGTAAACGATTTCTTAACGCAGATCAAAGGGGAATTGACGGGGGGCGCAAATCGATTCTGTCCTCATGCTCGACCCCGCGCGGGGGTCGATTGTGATTCGACGGGGGAGCCACCCAATTTAAACAACGAAGCGTATCCAACCCCTAAAAATCGCTGGATACTCGGCCTGCCCATGATTCAACATCGGAGCCGCGGAAAGGGGTCGCGCCAGTGGGGCGTCTGAAGACAAGAACCGCAACCGCGCCCGATGCCTGCGAGGCACTGGCGCGGTTCGACAACGACTGGCGCCGCCGGCTCGGCGTCCGGCGGGTGGGCGGGCTCGACGAGGCGGGGCGCGGGGCACTGGCCGGGCCCGTTGTGGCCGCCTGCGTGGTCCTCGCGCCAGGCGCGCGCCTGGCGGGGGTGAACGATTCCAAGCAACTCGACCCCGACCAGCGCGAGGCGCTCGTCCCACGGGTGCTCGATCAGGCCGCATCCTGGGGCCTGGGCTGGGCCTCGGCCGCCGAGGTCGACCGCCGCAACGTCCTGCAGGCCACGCACCTGGCCGCCTACCGGGCCTTGGCAATGCTCGATCAACCGCCCGAACTGCTCCTGACCGATTACCTCAAGCTATCGGACCCGCCCTGCCCCATCGAGCCGCTGACCAAGGGCGACGCGCGCAGCCGGACCATCGCGGCCGCCTCGATCCTGGCCAAGGTCGCCCGCGACCGGATCATGGTCGCCCTGGACCGCGAATACCCCCTTTACGGATTCGCCGCCCACAAGGGCTACGGAACCCCGATCCACTGGGCCGCCCTTGATGCCCACGGCCCTTCCACGCTTCACCGCTTGACTTACCGCGGGGTTTGCTTCTTCAGCGCCGAACCCTCGGTCCGCTCTCGGACCCGCCCCCCCCGACTCGCCGACCACCTAGGCCCCCCCACGCCCGATTGGCGCGAAGTCTTGGGTTCGGCGCCGGGGTCGCTTGACGCCGGTTTGCTGTTACCCGAGGCTGAATGGGTTCACGCCCGCGAAGGCCGATGAGTCTCGTCGGGGTGATCGGTGGTGGGATACGGGCCGAACGACGTGGTACCTCATCTAGGTCTGCCGGCTCGCTTCGTGTTTCTCGCGCCTAACCTTTTGCCGGTCCAGTTCCCGCCGAACGAACTGCTGCATTGCCTCTACGTCGGCGGAGGTGGGTTCGCGGGGCGAGTAGTGGGCACTTTCGACGAGTTCGGTCACGGCCGGCGGGGGTTCGGCGTCGGGTTCGAGGCGGCCCAGGCGCTCGGCGTACTCGCGGGCCGTCTCCCCGGCACCGCGGCCCAGTCCGTCCTCCCGCATGGATTGGGCCCACCGCCCCCACAGCGTCACGATCCGCCCGCGCACGCCGGGCAGGACCGGTTTGGGCGGCGCAGGCTCGGTGGCCGCGTATTGCAGCTTGGCGACCTGGCCCGGCAGCACATCGGATTCGATTTTGAGCGCGCCCCGTTTCCTGAGGGCGCGCCGGATCGTGATCATCAGCACCAGCACGATCAGCACCATGGCAACGACGAACACGGTACGGTAGATCAGACCGAGCAAGTCGAAGGTATTCACGCCGCCCCCCCCGGTTTGGTCGGGGTTGCCGAGCGGGCCCATCGCGTCCGCCCCCACTCCCCGCCGGGCCAGGCTGCGAGGCCAAAGCCACCACGTCCCCACCCCCATCGCCACGGCGGGGGCCGCGCAGACCGCCACGTTGCGCAACAGTCGCCGCAGCGGCCACCAGCCGGTCAGGCCGTGGGGATCACCCGTGAACGCGAAATGCGTGGCCCCGAGCGCCAGCAGCCATGTCGCCCCGAACGCCAGGACGAGCAGCAGCCCCCCGGCCCCCCAGATGACGAACGAGTTGAACCAAGTCCCCATGAGCGTCCAGAACAGAAACAAGCGAACGAGCGTCGGCGAGACGGCCCAGATCATCACCGCCGGCAAGGCCCACAAAAAACCGTCGCGCAGCACGTGGTGAGAGTCGCTGAATACCGGCGACACAAACAGGATCAGAACGATCACGCCCGGCACGATCCGTTCCTTGATCGAAAGTCCGACCGTAAGCTCCTGCAGGGCAAACCGATTGGCTTCGGTCACCCACGCGATGATCCCCAAAAACATGATCCAACCGGCGACCGGCAGGACCGAGGCGAAGCCCCCCCGCAGGTCGCCGGCGGAGGGATAGTAGACCACCATGGTCAGGACCGCCGCGTTAAGCCACAGCGCGAAGAAAAAGGGTTCCCATAGGTCTGGGCCATCCCCGAGGTTGGATGAGCGGTGATCGCCGATCGGGCCGGCGCCCCGCGCGGACCGATTACCGGCGTCGACCAACTCGTGCTCTTCGAGGGACAGGCGCATGCAGGTTGACCCATACCAGGTCGCTTGAAGATCGCACGGGGCCCGCCAATCGCGTTTCCCGCTCGCGATCGGCGTATCGACCGTCATGTTGGCCTCTCGCGTTGGGGGAGGGCAACCCCAAAAAGGCCGCAACAGCGGGGCTCAACGCATTTGCATCCCCGCCGGTCTACGCGCATCCGCATCCGAGCGACCGCGGCCCGGCATTCACCCGCGGATTCGGCCACGATCGCGCTCGGCTGTTCGCCGTTGTCGATTCGTGGTATGAAATGGATCGGGAATTCGGTATTCACATTGCTAGTGCCTGGCATCTCCGGATCCGGGCGATCCGGGCATGCCATCCGGTTGGTTCGCCATCCCGAGCCCCGACACGACGGGTGCGACCGCCCGGAAAATTCTACCGATCGCGAGGCCACGGGCCGCCCACATGGGCCTACGTTGGATTGTCTACCCCCTATTCTTCGCCTCGGGCGCGGCGGGGCTGATCTATGAAGTCGTCTGGACGCGCATGCTGTTGGTCGTTTTCGGGGCCGGCCTCTATGCGGTGTGCGCCGTGCTGGCGGCCTTCATGGCGGGCCTGGCGCTGGGTTCGTGGCTCCTGGGTCGGGTCAGCGACCGGCTGAGTCATCCCCTACGTACCTATGGCCTGCTCGAGCTGGGGATCGCTCTGAGTGGGATTCTGTTGCCGTTGTTGATCCACCTGGTCGAGCTGGCCGATGGATGGGCCTATGCGGTTTTCGGCCAGCAATTCGGGCCCCTGACGGCGGTGCGCTTCATCTGCGCCTTTGGGCTGCTGACCCTGCCCACCACGCTGATGGGGGCGACGCTGCCGGTCATGACCCGCTTCCTGGTGCGAACCCAGAGCCACCTCGGGCTGCACGTCGGCGGGCTCTACGCCACCAATACATTCGGCGCGGTTTGCGGTGCCTTTCTGGCCGGCTTCGTGTTGATCGCCAACTTCGGGCTGCTGGGAAGCGAGTGGATCGCCGCCGGACTCAATCTGTTGGCGGGGGCGGGCGCCCTGGGGCTTTCGTTGCTGCTCGAAGGCAGGCGACCGGTCGCCAACGCCGGGGGACCACCCGCGGCCCAACCAAAATCCACACCCCCCCCGACGCCGGCCGCCCCCAAACGCGTCGTCGTCTGGGTACTGACCACGGCACTTATTTCAGGGGCCGTCGCCCTGGGCGCGCAGGTGCTTTGGAGCCGCTCGCTCGTCTTTGGTTTCGAGTATCTGAAGAACACGACCTACGCCTTTTCGGCGATGCTGACGGTCTTCCTGGCGGGACTTGCGATCGGCGCGGCGCTGATCGGCCCGTTCGTGGATCGTCAGCGCGAGCCCCTACGCCTCTATGGCGTGCTCCTGACGCTGATCGGGATCGCCATCCTCCTGTCGGTCACGATGCTCTATTCGGGGGCCTCGCTCTTCACGTGGGCCCAGCCCTATGACGAAGAATCCGGAACGCTCAACTGGGCACTGGCGGTGGTCAACGTGATGCTGCAAACCCTCGGCACGCTGGGCATTCCGACCGTTTTGATGGGGATGGCCTTCCCATTGGCCGCCAGGCTGGTGGCCGGCGTGGGTCGCGTGGGCGGCGACGTGGGGCGGCTTTACGCGTTCAATACCATCGGCGCGATCATCGGCTCCTTGTTGGCCGGTTTTGTGATTGTCCCCATGTTCGGGTTGACCGTCGGCCTGATACTCTTGGGACTCATCAACGTGGTCATCGGGCTGGTGACCATCAGCCAGACTCCCGACAGCCGGCCGATGATGATCGTCCTGGGCACGTTGGGGGCGATTATGGTTGTGGCGGTCTTCTACGGCCTGCCGCGCGGTCAGGGCCTGCAGCCCCTAAGCTCCCTGGAAAGGATGGAATTCTACGAAGAAGGCCGGGTGGCCACGGTGGCGGTCGTCGAGAACAACCTCAGGCACCGCACGATCATGATCGACGGGGTCGGCGTGGCCGGGACCGACCCGATTCTCCAAACCGACCAAAAGTCGCTGGCCCACATGCCGATGATGCTCCTGGAAAACCCCAAGAAGGCGCTGACGGTCGGCTTCGGCAGTGGCGGCGCTTCTTATTCGCTGCTGCTTCACGACCGCCTCGAACAGGTCGATTGCGTGGAGATATGTCCGACCGTGATCAAGGCCGCGCCGTACCTGACCCTCGCCAATCACGGTTTCCTTGAGAATGACGACGACCGCTATCGGATCATTTTCGATGACGCGCGCGCCTACCTGCGCAACACCGACCAATCGTACGACATCATCGCCACCGATTGCACCGACCTGCGCTACAAATCCAACGCCAATCTCTACGACCTGGAGTACTTTCAAGCCTGCCGCGAGCGGCTGACGCCCAGGGGGATCGTCGTGGTATGGATGCCGCTGGCGGGCCTCTCCAAGGAAGTCTTCCGGATCGCGCTCAGGACCTTTCACCGCGTCTTCCCGGCGATGGCCGTCTTTTACATGTCGAACGAGCAAACGCACTACATCCTGCTCATCGGCTGGCAGGACCGTGTCAGCCTGGACTATGGCCGCTTCGTCCGCACGCTGCAAGAGCCCGACGTGCGCAGCGATCTGACCGAGCTTAGTCTCGACGATCCGATCAAGCTCCTCTCCTGCTTCGTGACCGCCGGCGCGGACCTGGACGCCTACCTGGCCGGCGACGCGCTCAACACCGAAAACAATCCGCTCATCGAGTTCCTCTCGCCCAAGTACGGATACTTCGACCGCCCGCTGATCGACAACCTGGACGAGCTGATGAGCATCTACACCTCCCCGCGTCAATACATGGCCGAGGGCAGTCTTCCGCCCGAGGAGGCCGAACGACTCTCGCGCTATGAACAGGCCCTGCCCCATATCATCCAGGGCCACGCGAGCTACCGGGGGCTGGACATCGAGGGAGCGGCCCGCGCCTATATCGAAGCCCTGCGCCTGACGCCCGAGGACGTAAGCCTCAAGGAGCGCCTGCGCTTCCCCGTCCTGCAGAAACGCCTGGCCTCCGAGCGCAATAACCCGTTCGTCTACCTCAGCCTGGGCCGGGTCTATATGCTGCAAGAGACTCCGGATAAACTGAGCATGGCGTACGACCTGCTGGGCCGGGCCGAGGAACTGCTGAGGAGAAATATCCAGCGCGAGCCCGACGAAATCACCCGCCGCCAATTGGAACAGGCCCTCCGCTGGCGACGGCTCGTCCGGCGCCAACTCGATCGCCCCACTCAGTAGATAATTGTGAAATCGCGGCGACCGCGTGGAGAATCGCCGCTCCACGGACGGCGGCATCGCCACAACCGGCGTGTCAGAGAGTCGCATTTTGAGTTGGGCGGTTTCGTTTTGCCATCGCCAACGCCTTGCCATTGAGCGGTTTCAAGCGCCTCCTCAGAGTTTATCGCGTTGGGAGAAATGACTTTACCGAATGGCTCGTTCTTTGCCATGATTCCAATAGAGGCCACTGATGATTCGCACCTGTCTCCAGGTTCTCTCCCCCCCCCATCGGAAAGCTCTGCTGCTTTGCATTGCGTCGCTCGCGATGTTGATCGGCCTGGGCCAGTCACCGCAGGCCCAGAATACGACCAAAAACCGCAGCGAGAACATCCCCATTGATATTGATCCCCAAGACCCTCAGGCGAGCATCGAGGAAAGAAAGCGCCGCATGCGCGAGCTGGTGAAGATGAAAATGGAGCAGCGCCGCAAGCGGGAGGAGGAGAAAAAACGCCAGGCAGCCTCGGAGGGCGCCGGTACGCCGATCACCGCGCCGCCCAAGGACGGCGCGGGTGACCCCGATGGCAAACAACTGGCCAAGGTGCGCGGCAAAGATGAAGAACCCGCCGTCGAAGACCCGGAAAAAAAAGATGCGACCGGACCTCACGTGACGTTCTTCATGGCCCCCGCGAGCCAGAACGTGAGGATCGGCCGAGAATTTTCCACCGCCTGCCGCCTGCTTAATCCGCAACACCTGGTCGTCGACCGCGTGCGGATTTGCCTGCGCTACCCCACGAAAAACATGCGACCGGTGGCCCTTCACCAGGCCAATCTTAAGGACAACCTCAGGGGCGAGCCCGAAGTCTACATCGACGAGCAGCAGGGCCATCTGTTCTACCGTGCGCAATTCGACGAGCCGCGCGATCACGGCGAAGTCGCGTTGATCACCGTGGCATGGGAGGCCCTCGCGCCCGGGGACGGGCTACGCATCGAACCCTACTTCGACGACATGGCCACGGCGGTCCACAGCGGCCGCGAGCTGATCAGCCGGTCCTCGTTCGGCGTCAAGGAGGCGCTCTCGGGCGGGACGGTGCGCATCCTGGATGAGGAGGACGAGATCCCCTCGGGCGGCAGCTTCCTCGCGCCCACCCTCGAGGAGCTGGCCCCGGTCCTGGCCGGATTCCGCGACCAGTCCGGCTTGCGCAAGCCCACCCTGTGGATCGACCAACCCGCCGAGGGCATCCTGGAGCCCGGTCAGTGGCTGGTCGTCGATATCGGGGTCGAAAACCCCGACGAGATGCTCTTTAATGAGGTTCGGTTGGCCGCCAAGTTTGACGCCCAGAAAGTGAAGGTCGTCGATACCGATCGCGGCAACTGGATCCATAAGGGGATCAACCTGCTCGATGGGCCGTTTCACTCCGCGTGGCCCTGGGACATGCATTACACCAACGCCGTCAACAACCGGGCCGGTTTTTTATACTACCGGATGGCCATGACAAATCTGCGCGATCAGTCCTCCGGTCCCATCGCCCGACTGTTCGCGCGCGTGGTTGAACCGGTCGAGGCCCCCATTTTCACTTGGGTCTGGAATGAACAGGCCACCATCAACGCGCCGCAAACGGGCCTGTACCTGTTGGGGGAAAACGTCTACATGCGCGGCCGAGAGCCGCGGCCCGTCCTCGCCCAAGCGCCGCCATCCCCGCCAGAGCCCGCAAGAGAAACTCGCAAGTCACCCATCAGCGTGCGCGCGCCGGCCGTCGATCAGCACAAGCTCCAGGCCGCGATGAACGAGGAGCGGGAGGCCGCGGAACGGCGCGTCGAGGAAGACATCGATGGAATTGAAAAGGCCGATCCTTCGTGGTATCGTTTCTGATGGGTCCTCCCCGGGCGTTTTCCAGCCCGCGCCTAGTTCGTCCACCTTTTCCACGACAGATGAGCCCGTGCACCCCTCACCGGTTTTATTTCGCCGGCCAACTCAGTTCGGTTCAAAGCGGCGACCTTACCCTGGCCGAAGGCGAATCGCACCATCTGCTCCACGCCCTGCGCCTTCGCCCGGGCAGCCAGATCGATCTGTTCGATGCATCAGGCTGCGCCTGGAGCGCCCGCGTCGTGGGGGAGCGCGACGGCCGGGCCCAGGTGGAGTTGATCGAGCGGCTCGAGTCGGACACTTCGACCCAAAAGCCGCAACTCAACATGGCCGTGGCGATCCTCAAGCGCCGCGCGATGGATTGGATGATCGAGAAGCTCTCGGAGCTGGACGTGGAGTCTCTTCAGCCGGTGATCGCGGCCCGCTGCGTCGCCCTGCCCGCGCGCGAGGCCGAACCGGACACCCCCGGGCGCTGGGACCGGCTCGCGATCGCCGCCGCCAAACAATGCGGCCGCGCCCGGCCAATGACGATCCTGACGCCGGCCCCGCTCGATCAATGGCTGACCCGCCAGTGCGCCCCGGCCCACACGGTCTATGCCCAATCCGATTCCTCCTCGCGTAAGTTGGGCCAATGGATGGCCGAGCGCATTCCGGTTGACCTCCCCCTGTGGATCGCAATCGGCCCCGAAGGGGGCTGGATCCCCGAGGAGCAAAACGCCTTCGAGCTGGCCGGATTCAAGCCGGTTTCCCTCGGTTCGCTGACCCTCCGCGCCGAGACCGCGGCCCTGTCCGCCGCCGCCGTATGCCGTCTGATCTAATCGGGCTTGCCTCAGTCGATTCCTGATTTGGATTGAAACGCGCGGGTCCCCTGTGGTCACCTAATGGGACAAGACCCCCCATTCCAACCGGGCCCAAGGCCGACCGGCCCCCCTTGATGCAACGTCCCGCCTCAAACGTATCCGTTAAACAGCCCCCAACGCCCTCTCAGGCGGTCGCGACGGACGTTTCACCCGGAACCGCTCAGGCGACCGAAGCGGCGTCCGGCCGTCGCGGCGGTCCGCTCCAGCGCCTGTTTCTTAAGTGGTTCGGAGGCGACCGGGCCCAGAATCGCGGCGCCCTGCCAAGACTGTTGGGCCTGTTTCGCCCCTACCGCCGTCAGATCATCCAGGCCAACGTTCTGTTCGTTCTGGGCAGCTTCGTGGGCGTGTGCTCGCTCTTCATGTTTCTGCCGATCCTAAAGGTCATCTTCCCGCAAGATCCGATGCCGGCGATGGAACAGGTTTCGGCCGAGTCGCTGACGGAGAACGTTGAGCAACTTCCCCCTCCCGACTCCCGCGATCGGGATTCCGCGGAGCCTTCCGAAAAGGACATCAAGGGAGACCTCCTCGGCCGCATCCCGCTGATCGGCCCCCTCGTGACCGGCGGCAAGGCGCGGCTCGAGCCTCTGAAGGCCAATCTGAAAAAGAAGGCGCAGAACTTCAGGACCTATCTTCACGCCAACCGGTTCAAGGGGGTGCTGATGATCGCGACTCTTCTGCTCGCGGCCGCCCTGCTTGCCGCCACGATGACCTATGCGGGGAACCTGCTGATGGCCCGGGCCGAGAACGGCGCCCTGCAAAAGCTGTCCCAGGACATCTACGACCACTGCCTCGGCCAAGACCTGGCGTTCTTCCATAAGAACACCACCGGACAGCTCATGACGCGCATTTACAACGACGTGGCGATGCTGCGCCAGCCCTTGCAACTGCTCTGCAGCACCATCGTCCGCGAGCCGTTCACCATGCTGTTCCTGCTGATTTTCCTGTTCGTGATCAACAAGACGCTGACCCTGATCGTCCTGCTGCTGCTGCCCATTGGGCTGATCCCCACCGTCGTGCTGGCGCGGCGTATCCGGGAGGTCTCCAAGCAGGAAGTCTCGGGCGATGCCTTTATCATGGACCAGATGCAGACCGCCTTCAGCGGCATCAAACTGATCAAATCATTCGGCAGCGAGCGGTTCGAGAGCGACCGTTTCTCGCAGTCCAACGAAACGATGTTCCGTCGCCGTTTCAAACGCCGCATGATCAAGGAGATGGCCGGCTCGACCGCCGATATGATCGTCAACGTGGGCGTGGCCGGCATCTTGATCCTCGGCGCCCTTTTGATGTTCGAGTTCAAAATCATCAGCGGCGGCGCCGAATTCATCGTCTACCTGTTCGCGCTCAACCGCTTCTACAAGCCGATCAAGCGCCTGTCGGTCGTGCACGTCGGCATGCAGCGCGCGTTGATGAGCGCCGAGCGAATCTTCGGAATCGTGGACACCCAACCCCACGTGATCGATCCGCCCGACCCGCTCCCCTGGCCCGAGGATTGGGACTTCGTGCGCTTCGAGGACGTGGCGTTCCGCTACAACCCCGAGCAAGGCGACGATCACATCTTTCGCCGCTTGAACCTGTGGATCCCGCGCAACAAGGTGACCGCCATGATCGGGCGCAACGGCTCGGGCAAATCAACCCTGGCGGCCCTGATCTGCCGGTTCTACCTCCCGACCGTGGGGCGCATAACGATCGGTCAGACGCCGCTCGATCGAATCAGCGAAAAGGAACTGCGCCGCCGCGTCGTGCTGCTGTCGCAGGAGACGATCCTGTTCAACCTCTCGATCCTCGAAAACATCGCCTACGGCGACGAGACCATCGACGAGCCGCGCGCGATCGAGGCGGCGCGCCTGACGCGCGTTCACGATTTCGTCCAATCCTTTCCCGATGGGTACCAAACCCTGGTCGGGGAGCGCGGTGGGCGACTGTCGGGCGGTCAGGCCCGATTGCTGGCGCTGGCCCGGGTCCTCTACCGCGATCCCGAAATCTTGATTCTCGACGAACCGGAGGCGGGTTTGGACGTGAAGAACCAGGCCATTTTCGACGAGGTCTTCAAAAATGTCGCGCGGGGCCGCACCACCATCATGATCACCCACAAACTCTCCTCGGTGTTGAGCGTGGACAAGGTCGTCCGAGTCAGGAGAAAGAAAACCCGCACGATCCGCGACAAGCGCCTGACTTCGGAGCTGCTGGAGGAATATATCTAACCGCGGGCTTGCCCGCCGAAGCCCTTCGGGCGAAGGCGGGGATGCGACCCTTTACAGTTTCAGCCCCAAATAGCAATATGCTTGGGGGGGCGAGGGGCTTTTTCCGACAATTATCAATCGGGCCTGACTTCTAAACATAATGGGAAGGGAGTAGCTTTCGTTGGCCGAGCCGTTGCATATCTTTATTTTTTGTTCCACGACCGTACCCAATAAATTCGCCCATCCCATCCAAATCCTGAAGACGGTTCGGGCGTTGGCCTCGCGGCCGGGGGTGCGGGTGACGCTTTATTTCGTCACCTTGACCGCCAAACGGTGGAGGATCTGGAAATACTACGGGCTCGAACCGATGGATAACGTCGAGATCAAGGGCATGGTCCCGCGCTGGTATTACCGCTTGAGGAGGATGAACAATAATATTAGCCTTCGACACTATAACATTTATCGGCTGGTGCGCCGGCGGGTCGGGCGTGAGCTGGAGGCGGCGGCCCGTCAGGCCAAAACGATCATCTACACGCGAAACGAAAACGTCGTTGAGCTCTTGCACCCGATCGCCGCCGAGGCCGGCATCCCCATCTACCTTGAACTGCATTGGCTGAAATACGTCGACCGTTTTCGGAAGTTTATCGAATCACGCAAGGACGCCGAGCAACCGCCTCCGCCCCTCTCGGAGTGCAAGGCCTTCCTGCGCGGGAAAAAGACGGCCGAGGAAGAGGTCCTGCGCAAGACCGACGGCATCCTGTGCCTGACCGGCCAGATTCGCAAGGTCCTGGAGCAATGGGACGTCGGCGTTCCCCTGGGTTGCCTGCCGAGCGGCGTTGACTTCGTGGAAACCCGCCAATGGGCGGCCCAGGCGGCGCAACACGCCGAAAGCGAGTCCGATGAGTGGGAAAATGAAACGATGGACGATGATGGGGAGGACGATGACTTTTCCAACGACGATGACAACAGGTTGCAACCGGACCGGGCCCGCGACCGAACACCGCTAACGATGCAACGGCCAGCGACCGGCGACGATGAAGCGCCATCGAGCTCCCTCAGTGGCCCCAACGGCCCCGATGCGAATGGAGCAATCACTCCTCCGCAAGCCATCGACGTCCTTTACGTCGGCCAGCTATATCCATGGAAGGGCGTCGATCTGCTGATTCATGCCATGGCGTTGATCGAGCCCTACCGGTTGACCATCGTCGGAGGCAATCGTTCCAAGGACAAGCAACGGATCAGGGACCTCATCGGGGACTACGACATGTCGGAGCGCGTGCGGATGGTCGGACACGTCAACCACCCCAAAGTCAGGCGTTATATCCGCAAGGCGCGCGTCTGCGTGATCCCTCTGCCCCGCCGGGGTTTCCGCGAGGCGCGGATCTTCACCAGTCCGATGAAGTTGTTTGAATTCGCGGCCTTCGGCAAGCCGATCGTGGCCAGCGACCTGCCGACGTTGCGCGAGGTGCTCGAACACGGCCGCAACGCGTGGCTGACCGAACCCGACAATCCCCAAGCCCTGGCCCAAGGCCTGCGGACGCTGTTGGAAGACGACGCCCTGAGCGAGCGACTGGCGGCCGGGGCGCTTGAACTCGCCGAGCAACACGACTACGCCCACCGGGCCCGGCGCATCCTGGAATTCTGCGGGGTCGCGGAGAACGCGCGCTCATGAGCTTCTTGGAAAAGTTATCGGTGGGCGCGAAGGATCGTCTGGCGCGATCGTTGGGCATCCCGTTCCTGCGCCGTTACAAGTTCGAGCCGGGCTCGCCCAAACGCGTCATGCTCTACACGGCGAGCAACGTCGGGCTCGGTCATTTGTTCCGCCTGTTGCGCGTGAGCCGGCAACTGCGCCGCCTGGTCCCCGACCTCAACGTGATGCTCATCACCGACACCGAACACCTTGCCGTGACCCAGACCTACGGCGAACTGTCGGTCCTGAGGCTGCCCAATTTCACGTTCCAGGAAAACTCTTTCATCGAACGGCCCGTCGGTCTTGAGATCGGCAAGGGTAAACTGCGCGCCCTGCGGATCAACGTCATGCTCGCCGCGATCCATAGTTTCAGGCCGCACGTCTTGCTCATGGACACCACCCCGCACGGCAAGCGCAATGAACTCAAACCCGTCCTGCGTTACCTGGACGCGCGGGCCGATCGACCCGTACGCATCGTCCAGGTGCGCGATATCCCCTTTGTCCCAAGCGAATACAAAAACGCCAAGGACCAAAAAAACAAGCTCCGCGACGACATGGGGCTCTATGATTACGTCTTCGTGGCGGGCGACCCGAAGTATTTCGACCTGGTCAAGTCATATCAGTGGCCCGAATCAATGGCCGAAAAGCTTCTCTATTTGGGTTTCATCGTCCCCGACGTTTCGGCGCCGCAACCCGATCCGGCCCAGCCCGATCGAATCGATCAGATGCTCGGGCAGACGGCCCGCCGTATCGTCGTCAGCTTTGGCGGAGGCTGGGAGGCGGGGCCATTGGGCGAATCGATCATCACGGCCTATCTGGAACTGACCGAACGTAGCGACGGGGCACTACAGCTCTTCATCTTCACCGGCCCATCCACCGAGGATCGGACCGTCACACACCTGCGGTCGTTGGCCCAGGGGCGAGCCGACGTCCACATCGAAAAATTCTCCCACAAGTTTTCCCAACTCCTGTCGCGATGCGATCTGGCCATTTTGCAAGCCGGATCCTCGCCTTTCCAGATTCTGGAATCCGATATCCCGATCCTGATCTACGCGCGTGATTTCAAAAGTCAGGAACAACAGTATCGCGCCGAGCAGTTTTTTAAATGCGACGGCATCGAAAAATTCGGCGAGGGCCGGGTGAGCAAGGAGCAGGCCTTGGAGAGAATGGAACACATGCTGGCCGCCCCGCGCCGCTTGCGCCGGACGGGATTCTCATTCGACGGCGTCGAACGGGCGGCGGGGGCCATCGCCATGATGCTCAACCAGTCCGGCAAACCCGCTCGTCCCCCCATCGGGGAGCTCCGTCGGGCCTCGGTTATGTCCGGGGCGGGATCGGCAACGTCCCCGCCCGGTTCTTCGGGCCCGGACTCTCCAGCGAGTGACGCAAACCCAACAAGTCCACCGTCATCACGGCCCACAGCCCCCAGGTAAGAAACCCCAACGCCCGCCGCAGAGGCAAATTAACCAAGCAAAAAAGCTGAACGAGCACTTCGAGGGCGATCCATAAGAACAATTGCTGTTTGGCCGAACGCACCAATCGGCCGCGCCGTCGCCAGAGCCAAAGCATCAGCCACCAGCGCAATCCGTTCCAAGCCCCCCACAGCGCCAACGCCGGCAGGCCCGACTCGGCGGCCCACTCCAGCCATGCGTTGTGCGCGTGCGCCTTGGCGTATTCCCGCTCACCTTCTTGCTTGGGGGACGCCTGATAGTACTTCTCGAAATGCTTCCACCCGTAACCGATGCCCAAGACCGGGTTCTCCCGGATCGTCCGGACCGCGAAACGCCAGTGGTCCACGCGGGTCACGATCGAACTGTACTGATTGGTGTATGTGTCCTTCTTGAAGATCGTGGCAATCTCATTGCGCTGGTTCTGGGTCATGACAAGCAACCCGATCGGCGCCAACAGCAGCAGCCACAACGATCGTCGCCCCAAACTAAGGCACGCATAGGCCGCCACGCCCCCCGCCAGCGCGAAGAAAGCCCCCCGATTAAGCGTCGCCCCCAGGTTCAACAGCGCAAGGCCCAACCCCACTCCCGCCGCAACCCGCACCCACGTCCGGCCGTTCAAGCGAATGACCATGAAAAAGACCACAACGCACAGCCCCGAAAAATAACCCAAGCGGTTGTGATGGCCGAAGGGGAAGTTGAAGCGCCATTGGCTGGAGCCGATGAATTGTTGAGTGACCAGGATCGTCCCGCGGAATTCAAATGCCTTCATCGCCTCGCGTCCCGCCTCATCGGCCAGCCAAAACATCGCAAACACCACTGACGCGGCGAGGGTGGCGAGCAACATGAATGCGCAAGCGCCGCGCTTGAGCCAAACCTGATAACGCGCATCGCGCAAGGCCGACCGCACCCAAAACAGATAAAGCGGAACATAAAGCCCCAATTCCTGAACGAAGTATTGGAACCCGCGGTCGGGCCGGATCGAGCTGAGCGACGTGGCCAGCGACCACGCGCCAAATCCCATGAGCGGCAAGGCGTGGAGCAGCACCAGCCGCGCTTGAGCCGTGGCTTGATCCGGCACTTCTTCGGGCGCAACACCCGCAGCCGTTGCCTCACCCGCCCGCTCGCGGCGCGTTTGCAGGCTGGTCTGGACCAGCGGCGCGAATATCCAGAGCGATGCCCCCCAGACGGCGTAGGCGTGGTGTTTAAACAAAGCCCGCCACGCCTGCTCGATGCTGCGCAAGTCGTTGCCATCGAGGGCCTGCGGCGTGCGGTCGACCGACCAGCGGCAGATTTGCGCCACCCACAGCGTCAAGCCCAGACCCGCCAGCGTGATCAGCAGCCGCGTGGCGACCCGCTCGCGCCCCCAGCGCTTCGGCGGCGGGCAATCGATCAGCACCAAGGCCACAAGCATCAACTGGACAAACCGCGGGCGCAGGTCCTCGACCATCCGGTCGCACACGGTCAGCGCCATCAGGACCAGGTAAAGCCCCAGAACGAGCCAGAACCGCAGCCCGTTGGAGCTCGCGTGAGACGCGGCGTTGTTCTTGGAAATCTGGGGATCGACCTCGGCGAGGGGCATGGGGGCGGACCGATTCATGGGCCATTGCGGATACCCGCTTATGATCGGGCAATTCCGGCCCGGATGCAACCGGCGCGCGGTCACCATCACGCCCCGCGAGGCCCCGCGCCGCTATCGACCCGCCCGCGGTTGGCCGATGAACTCTATGGAGACGCCCCATTCGAGGCCCCGACCAACCCATCGAGCCCGCCGACCTTGAACCGATTGATCAAATTCACCATCGCCGTCGCGATCATCCTGAGGCTGATCGGGATGGCCCCGGCCGCCCGCGATGTCGCGATGTCGCCGATCCGGATGGCCGAGGGTGTCGTCGCCGGCGTCGAGCTGTACAACCTGCGCAAGGTCATCGTCATGGAGAAATCCGCAACGGGCCGCTACCCCGACCGGGCGGAATTCTCGCGGCTCATCCAGCGGTGCTTCCGCTCGCGGCTCAAAGCCCCGCGCCTCGACAGTTGGGGCCAACCCTATCAATATCGCCGCCTCGCCCGCGGCTTCGAACTACGCAGCACCGGCCCCAACCGCACGCCCGGCAGCGCCGACGACATCGTCATGACCTGGAGGGACCCCTGAACCATGAAACCCAACAACCGCCGCCGCCGCTACTGGATCAACCCCCCGTTCCAACGCCGGTTCCTGACCCGCATCCTGTTGCTCGAACTGATCGTCGTGGTCGCCACCGCGATCCTGTCGCTTTACCTGGCGCTATTGCTCCTGAGCCCAGCCATCGAAACCGGCCCCCGCTGGACCGGAATTCTCACCGGCTACGTCCTCCTGACGATCATCGTCGGCGCGGTCCTGATCTACCTCGGCATCCGCGTCTCCCACCAAATCTGCGGCCGCGTCCACCACATCCGCCAAGTCCTAGAGCAAATCCGCCGCGGCGGCGAATCCCGATCGATCCAACTGCGCGAATCCGACGAACTCCAAGACCTGGCCAAAGAAATCAACGCTACGCTCGACCACCTGCGTGATTCGGGGCCGGCTGAGCGCCAAAAATAATCGCGTCTAAGTTTGACCTGCGTCAGCGCTTGAGATACTTTTCTCTTTAGAAAAGAACCGAGGCTAGAAGCGACGAGACTTTTGGCCGAGTTTGGCGTTGTACTTCCCGAAAACCCACTTGCCGCAGCTTGATCCGTAGGCATTCGTCTTTGTCGACTACTCTACTTAATTGGAATAACCCACTAACTTCAACACCTCAAAAATTGCATCTCCGGCTGAACCAAAAGTACGGCCGGGCAAAGTCGTGCTCTCAAGCGGGTGGGAACCCCGTTCCGGTAAGGCAGGACCGCCGCTGGATAGCGAACGCTTGGATGAGACAGTTTTCTATTCCGTCGTCAGGTGTTTCCGTATATATATATAGTCGATCAGAAACTTCTGACGGTATGGCATGCCAACGGAAGTTTCTTCGTTGGTTTCGCTAAAGGTTCCCCAGGTGATCTTGCCTGACTTTCCTATTGATCCGCCTAAGGTTTGGGTTACGTCGTATGTCTCCGACAAATGCCAAGGGTCGGTGGGTTTGGCGCGAAAGCCAACTCGAACATGCGAGGCATCAAGCGCCTGAACTAACATATACAGTGGTTTTGCCGCAAGAATCGATTCAGGCGGTTCATCCGCAAATCGGACTTGAAAGACATCGCCATTTCGTTGCGAAGCGATTGATTGAACTCTGTTCACAAAAACGTGTTTGTTTTCTCCCGGGAGATACATGACTCCAGGCTGCCAGTGACCCGCCTCTTCCCCATTCTGGTCAAGAACATGCCAATCCATAACAAAATTCCACGGTTCACTATCGGCGGGAGGAATAAACCCAATCTCGATTTCCCATGGGGGTTGAACCACATCAAGATCCAATTCGGGATCGCCAACGGGCAGAAACCCGGCGAATCTACCTGTGTTGAGGATATTCAATGTCAGGTATCCAGGATTATTATGAGTGTCGATAGTGGCGCCATGGGGAGAGGCCTGCCATTTAGAGAGTTGTCCCTGGATATTGAAATCATCGGATAACTCTTCAAATGAATCGGCGTGACGTTCGTAAAAAACGCAATAATCCACGTAATATTCATATTTCGTTTGGGGGGGGATGGGATCGGGGGTTTTGTAGTATTTCATCCATTTGGCTGAATACTTTCCGTTTTTATTTACGCTTCCAATTAATTCCCCCATGGAGGATTGTGGGCGTCGCTTCCAGGTGAGATTCCGGCACAATGTATCCGGGATCCATCGGTCACAGGAAAAGACAGGTCCCACTTCCCAAATTCCCGTGATTTCACCGTACCTGGAACAATCGATCCTTCTCATATTGAATGGGTGTGACGTGTCGAAACGGAGACCGACGTCAAGTGTCGTCGGATTCACCACACGCAGTCGAAAATAGAGCTGGTCGCTGGCAGGTCCGGACCTCCTCACTCCGTCACCGGCCCACAAATGAGGTATTTGCCAATCCCCACGCGCGGTAAGGCCGAAGTTTCCACGACCCCAAACCAAGTACGTCTCGGGAGTCGGCAATCTCGAGAACTGGGGGAGACCGAGACCCTCCATACCTGTCGTTCCCAAATGGACCACCAACAGCTGGAACCATCGCATATCTTGAGGCTGAGTTGGTGTTGGTGCACCGCCTATCTCGACGATAATGTCGTCGATTTCAGTACGTCCATTACAACCAGCAAAACCAAGCCGAACTGTACTTGCGCTGCCAGTAGTCTGGCCGTAGGCCGTGTCTTGTTTTCTGGAATCGTATTCCATAGTCCAAGTGGCGCCTTCATCAGTAGACCATTCGACAGCTGAACCCTTTACGTCGCCAAGCCAGACTCGTATTAACATTGAATTCGCACGAGAAGTGGCAGCATCATAAGCAGTGGTGAAAGCCACTGACATCCAATTCCCAGAATTCCACAAGCCGTTTTCTGCAAACTGTTGTGAATGCGTTGGAGAATCCCCATAGAACGAGAGTCCGCCTTCTGGCATGCCTACGCCGTCTGCATGCCACGGTCCTGCAATCGAAGCATAATTCGGATAAGCATGGACGTGTCTTGTATCGGTGGAATCACCCCAATGCCTGAAAGTAACCCTCAGATTGTCACCCCTTGTAAATGACTGAATGCTGCGAATCCAAGTAGAAAAAAACGAGGTGGTAGAACCATGAAGACCTATGCTGTAGTTTCCATCGCCGTCAGTTTCGTCAACATCCAAAAAGTTTGGATGACCATGCTCACTCTCAGTATAGCCAGACCAATTCCACACACCTGTGTCTATGGTTGCATTGTTCACATAACTGGCACTATCAAAGTGATCTTCAAAAATAACCGTAGATGGCGCCGGTGACGCTCGATCGGCTGGCCATGTTGAAGGGTCAGAGAATGTCACGGCGACATTCAGGCCAATCGCATAATTAGCCTGCGTTCCGGCATCCAGTCCCATCATTGCATGGAGATTTTGTGTCAGGCCAAGATGGAATTCCCACGGCAGCGCATAGTCTTCAATCCTGATGGGATCGTGCAGAAGCCCTTTAATGTCCTGGCCCTCCCCGTCTTCCCACACCGCAATCAGTCCCGGCCGGTGAGTGGTGGAGATCTTCTTGATGTTTTGCTCCGGCACAAACATCCACGGCGAGATATCACCATCCGGATCGTTATAGTGTTGACTCAATGTGGAAAGAGGTTTAGAAGATTCGGTCAAGCCATAGATTGATGGAGTGAATGTCAGGCAAAACAAAACGCACAGGAAGGAGGCTGTCATCCGAGTCATATCGTTGTTCCTCGCCCATCGGTAGCATGTCTTGGGGGATTAATCGGTTGTGCTTAATCCTTGTCGATAGTGAATGTAATCAATCTTAAAACGTTGAAACGTTGGATGACCGAACGCGCCGCCCCATAATCCACCGGTTGCGGTGTCCATGCATCCTGATATAAACTTTCCAATCGGCCCTCCGAATGCTTCGGTGGCATCATAAACCTCGGAAAGGAACCACGGCTGCTCAGTGTCTCCACGAAACCCGACCCGAAGGTGATAGGCATCGATGACTTGAATGAGCATATACAACGGTTTGGCGGACATGATTGACTCAGGCGGGTCCTCTTCAAATCGGACATTGAATAAGGAAGCCCCCGGATGCGTTTCGTTAATGTAGCGGTGCCTATTTTCCTCAGGAAAATTTTGCACCCCAGGAGTCCAGCCTCCCTTGTTATTGTGATCCGGGTCAAACATCATCCAGAACAGGAAAAGACTCCAGGGTTCGGAGTCGTCCGGTCCAATAATAGCCCACTCGATTTCCAAGGGAGGTTCATATACGGAGAGATCGAGTCCGTTTGATACTAAAGAGAGGGGGCAAACACCCGTGCCAAAACTTGCTCCGGGCATGGTAATGGTCAAATAACCTGGATTGCTGTAGGTCTCGGCGAGTGTTCCTTCGGACTGTGTTGTCCAATTGGCCATGAATCCAGGGATGTTGAAATCATCGGATAACTCGTCCAAGGGTGTCGGCCATGCCGAAAAGAACACGCTGTAATCCAGGTAAAACTCGAAAAAGGGATCGGTGGGCCTGGGCTCAAGCGGCTGTATGACCTTCTCCCACACATAGGAATACTGCCCATTCTGATCCAGCTTTCCCCGAAGTTCCCCCGGTATGTGCCACCCTTGTTGAATCGGGAGGTTCGGACATAATTCGTCAGGGATCCAACGGTCACAGATAAAGACAGGTCCAATTTCCCAGATCCCTGTAATGTTTCCCAGATCCTGGCAATAAATATCCTGCATGTTGTAGGCATACGCCTGAAGACCCAGGGACCGGAAGCCGATTTGCAGCCAATTCGGATTCAGTAAAACAAACTTAAAGTATATCATGTCACTGGCAGGCCCGTGTCTCGCGCCCCCATCCCCCGTAGGACTATAGGGGATCTCCCAATTACCCATGTGCTGTCCATGCCCGAGGTCCCCTCGTCCCCAAACCAGATAGGTTTCAGCTCTCTCCGGCGGTGTCACGTATTGAGGCAGTCCTTGTCCCATACCTGCACTATCCCCCAAATGAACCGCCAGCAGCTGAATCCAGTATGTTTCGGGCGGCCACTCAAATCGATCTTCCGGCCACGTAGAGGGATCTGAGAACGTCACCGCCACATTCAATCCAACGGCATAACTCTGACTCCTGTTCCCCGAGCCATGCATCATGTAAGCGCTCTGAGCCAGTGACAAGTGAAATTCCCATGGTACAGGATAATCATCAATTCGGATGGGCTCTTTCAAAAGCCCTTTGATGTTTTGCCCTTTTCCAGCCTGCAAAATCTTCAGCATGCCGGGATGTTCTGTCGTTGTGATCTGTCTTATGTTCTCTTCCGGGACAAAGATCCAGGGGTCAAGACTTCCGCCTGGTTCATTAAAGTGATGGCTGAATTCGGATATTCGTTTTCCGTGGGACACGACAGCGGCTGCCACAAAACAAAGAAAGCATATGAGAAAGCGCAACAAGATTCCCCCAGTGGCGGGCTCGCAAAGGCGACGACCCGTCTTCAGACCTAGCCGAATTCTTTCAAGAATTTGCTTAACCCGACATTTCCCAAATAGCCCCCACTGAGAATCTAGCAATGTTTTCATTCCATGAGTTGCTACTTGCCGCATGGACCTGTCAAGCTATTCTGCCGATATTTCCAATGACGCTGATACTCTAAAGCGGTTTGAGGAGCTCTTCAAAACGGTCAGCGCGCTGTTCAAGCGACCGAATCCGACAAGGAAACAAAGCCTTGCGCGGCGCTGATCAGGGGCCTTCGAGATATCAGCCGCCACTTTGATCGTTGGCCGGGGAGAATTGTGTTGTTTCGGCTCCGCGAACCGATAGACTGATGTCGCGTCCATCGCGGCCGTCCCCAATCCAAAGGAAGGGCGATCCATGATCGTCGGCGTTACCGGTTTTTTCTGTTCGGGCAAGGATACGATGGCCCAGGCGCTTCAGGCCAAGGGGTTCGAGCACGTCTCGCTGTCGGACATGATCCGCGCCGAGGTGCGCGAACGGGGGATAAAGGTCACGATCCCGAACCTGACCAAGGTGGGCAACGAGTTGCGCCGCCAGTCGGGACCGGGGGTGCTGGCGGGGCGGGCGCTCGAGTGCATGGATTTCTCGCGCAACTGGGTCGTCACCTCGATCCGCCACCCCGCCGAGGTCGAGGCCCTGCGCTCGCGGCCCGATTTCGTGATGGTCTTCGTCGAGGCCGCGCGCCGCGCGCGGTTCGAGCGCTCGAAGGGCCGCGCCCGCTCGGGCGATCCCCAATCCTTCGAGGATTTCGTCGCCGAGGAGACCCGCCAGATGCGGGCCGAGGGGGGCGACGCCGCCGCGCAGGACCTGGCCGCCTGCCGCCTGGCCGCCGACCTCAAAATCCGCAACAACACCACGCCCGAGGCATTCGAGCGACGCATCCTACGTTTCCTCAAGAAGGGCCTGTTCGAATACTTCCTGCCGCGGCCCGATTGGGACGAGTATTTCATGATGATCGCCGAGGTCGCCGCCACGCGCGGCAACTGCATCAAGCGGCGGGTGGGCGCGGTGATCGTCCACGAGCGCCAGATTCTCTCGACCGGTTACAACGGCACGCCCAAGGGCATCACGAATTGCTATGACGGCGGCTGCCCACGCGGGGCCGCCGTGGCCGACTCGGGCGGCGGGCTCAAGGATTGCCTGGGCGTCCACGCCGAGGAAAACGCCATCATCCAGGCCGCCGCCCACGGCGTGCGCATCCGCGGCGCCTCGCTTTACTGCACGACCTACCCCTGCCCCTATTGCGCCAAATCGATCATCAATGCCGGTCTGCGCGAGGTCGTCTACCTCAAGGCCTACGCCCTGGCCGAGACGACGCGCCGCCTGTTCGACGAAGCCGGCATCCATTTCCGCCAACTCGCCCCACCCCAGGTCTGGGCCGAACCGCGCTATCGGAAGGTTGCGCTCGAGAGCGGATGAGCCGCCTCATTCATTTCCCGATCCGCTTCGATCGGTGATCAGCGCGTTGCCCTCGCAATACTCCCGGATGACCGCCAGAAAAACCTTCCCGTATTGCTCACACTTCTTATCGCCGACGCCGTGCACCGCGCGGAACCGCGCCAGGTCGGCCGGCCGGCGGCGGGCCATGTCGCGCAGGGAGGCGTCGCTGAAGATCACGTAGGGAGGCACGCCGCGGTCGGTGGCGAGCTCGCGCCGTAGCCCTCGTAGTGCCTCGAACAGGCCCTTATCCACGTCAACCCAGTCTTCCTCGCCGCCCTTCTCTCGCCGGACCCGTGCCTTCTTTTGTATCGCTTTGAGCAGTTGCGGCGTCGCTTCGCCCTTGAGCGAGCGCCAGCCTTCTTGAGTTACCTTGAGGACGTTGTAATCGCCCACCTTCTCGGCGAAGCCTTGATCGACGAGCTGTTCGATCCAGTCGCGGACGGCGCGTTTGGGATGTTCGGAGAGCAGGCCATGGGTGCTCAGCTGGTCGTGCCCATTCTCGATGATGCGCTGCCCGTTCGAGCCGATCAGCACGTCGGCCGTGTAATCGCCGCCGAACCGCCCGTCGAGCCGAACGACGCACGAGAGGATTTTCTGCGCCATCACCAGCGAGTCTTCCATCACGTCCAGCCCGCCGAGGCACACGTCGCAGGCCGCGCAGTTCGTTTTATCCAGACTCTGGCCGAAGTACTCGAGGATCGCCGCGTGGCGGCATTTGACTCCCCGGGCGTAGTCATACATCTCCCTGAGCTTGCCGAGGGCGACCTCCTTCGGTTCAGGCTCCAGATCACCCATAATGCGTTGCCAAAGACCGAAGTCCCTGGGCGCGTAGAGCAACACGCACTCGGCCCGCAACCCGTCGCGACCCGCCCGTCCGCTCTCCTGCTGATAGTGCTCCAACGACTTGGGCATCCCGGCGTGGAGAACGTAACGCACGTTGGATTTATCGATGCCCATCCCGAACGCGACGGTCGCGACGATGGTCTCGACCTTTTCCTGGATAAAGGCGTCCTGGCTTTGCTTGCGCTCCTTGGGGTCCATCCCGGCGTGATACGGAGCGACGCTGTAGCCGGCCGCGGAGAGTTTCGCGCACGTTTCATCCACGTCGGCGCGCCGGATACAATAGACGATGCCCGACTCCCCGCGGTGCAGATCGAGGTACTCGCGCACCTGATTCAGCCTGTCGGCGGTCCTTTGGGTCTTGTAGACCAGGTTGGGCCGGTCGAACGAGCCGACCAAGACCTCCGGCTCCTCCAGGCCCAGCTTCTCCTCGATGTCCTGGCGCACCCTCTCGGTGGCCGTCGCCGTGTAGGCGTGAACGGCGACTCCCGGGAACGCGCGCTTCAACACACCCATTTGGGCGTATTCAGGCCGAAAATCATGGCCCCACATGCTGATGCAATGGGCCTCGTCGATCGCGATCAGCGACAGCGTCTGGTTGCCCAGGTAATCGATGAACCCTTGCGACAGGAGCCGCTCGGGGGCCAGATACAGGAGCTTGAGCGACCCGTCGCGAAGCGAGGCATGGACGCTCTGTTGCTCGGGTTGGGACTGCGAGCCGTCGAGACGTCCGGCGGCCACGCCGCACTGGAGCAACGCATCAACCTGGTCCTTCATCAGCGAGATCAGCGGCGAGACCACGATGGCCAGGCCCGGCATCGACACCGCGGGGGCCTGAAAGCAAAGCGATTTGCCCCCGCCCGTGGGCAGCACGACGACGGAGTCACGACCCCGCGTGACGCACTCCATCGCCTCGGCCTGGAGCGGACGCAGCCCGTCGTATCCCCAATACCGCCCTAGAACCTCTTTGATCGCTTCGTTCAAGATGTGCCTTCCCAATCATCCCACAGGAACGCCGACTAAGCGAGCTTGTCTACTTACACAGGCTGCCTTATGCGACACGTAGGAAAATGCATGTGACAGGAATGATGAATCTATGAAAGAACGGCATCCAGATCGTCTAAGAAGCGGAAGAAATACGAGACTTTGCCTTGCTCCCTGGCATCCAGGCACAGCACACCCCACTCAACCCTCTAAGCAATTTTATATATCTCTGATTTCCTCTTTATATACCTAAGCCGACTGTTCTAAAAATCCTTCTTATCATAACTGCGGGATTCTCAATAGACGCTTCGGGATCCGTGATATCCAGGTTTATCCCAGTAATCGATTGGACGAATTCGTTCGTCAACCTTGAGTGCACGCGAGTCATAAGTCCTGGCGCCGCAAAAAACCAAGCTTCGATCTCCATCTTTGCGAAGTGAAAATGGACGTTATGCTCTACCCTAAAGTCATCAACTATTTCCTGGGTCTTTCTGACAAAATATTGGCCAAAGCGATCATGTTGTCCCGATTTAAGATCTCTCAAACCAAAGAACGCGGAATATCCTTTCTTGCGCATGTTCTGATAAGACTCTTTCAACTTAGAGAGAACGGCCTCATCACTTCCCACATCAACGATAAGACAGAAATGCTCACCGTACTGGGACTGCTGTTCCAGACTTCGAAAATAAACCCGCTTAGTGTGACCCTGGTGTTTGACTCGGGAGATCTCGATTTTGCCCGGATTGAAATAATTCTCAAGCAAGGCGGTTAGGAAGACATCTTCGGTCAATCCTTCGACAAAAATTGCGATCTTCATTTCGATTTTGATCTGACGCCCTTATACATTTTCCCGGTCAGCAAATCAAAAGTACTAAGACCGGTCATCATGAACTCGTCAAATGCTTCCTTGCTGTTCGAATAGTTATACGACCTGACCTTTCCACCTTTTCTTTCAAGAACGTTCCAATGAGACACATCAACGGAGTTTGGCAGGTGACGATCGTTAGAGGTCAGGATAACCTGTATTTTTGAATTATTTGTTCTCCCGAGGATCAGCCCGACTAATTTCGAGCTTCGTTCGTAGTCTAGACCTTCGCCGATATCGTCGGCCGCAAAAGTGCAGGCCGTGATCTTCTCTAAGAGATGATTTAAAATAATAACAATACATAAGGCCCTATACATACCGGCGGACAATTGAAACTGAACGTTATCGAAAGCCAGATCCTTTTCATTGACAAAAATCACGGGAGCGTGAACTGGAAATCTTCCTGGAATAGATTACGAACACCAATCAAATCAATCTGATAGCAGATTGTTCTCATGTCATTAATTATCTGTTTGGTGATGCCGCCATTGTTCTTTGAACTTTTCAAAAGGTGAGGAACAATGGACAATGAATCCAACACATTTGTGTTTTCCGGTGGCTATTGAGAGAGAAGGCCCGTCAGCACTGCCACCGCGAACATAAACGCACGATAACTCTCCGCCCAATCGTATAGTGCCTCGATGAAGGGGTGCTCCTTCCGATCGCGCCTTACATGCACGGTAAGTTTATCGGGAGGAGGTTCAAAGTCTTTCAACTTGCCGCTACTCTCATCCCAAATGTGGCCATTTGCCCCTCTCGGTCAAGTACGGTCTTCTCATCCATTTCTATGGTTTCGCTCAAGACTTTTCCGTCTCGAATATGCAAGCGATACTCAAATAAACCAACCTCTTCCTGAACAAAAGTTAGCGTCGTTTCTCCGTGGTAGAGTCTGGGTGCTTGCCACGCGACTTGCCTCGTCACGTTCTTGAGCACATTCATTATTCGGGTTTTTCCCGTGGCGTTTTGGCCTACGATTAAGTTAACTGGGCCAAACACAAGGTCGGAAACTTCCCAATAATTGGCTTCTTCCTTGTGTCCATTGTAATCCATTCTTTTCAGTAACATTTCAGCGTACCAGGCTAAAGTATCTAGGTTCTTGTTTTAAGGTCCCGTCGACTAACTATGGAGGGTACCCGGGGCGTCTTGTCCACGAGTCACCGCTCCTCCTCAGCCCCGCCGTTATGGGTTTGCTCACCATGAGTCGCCTGGGGCCGTGGCTGGTTTTCCCCAGCGTCATCTTTTCGTTTGGTTTCTGGACCAACTACTGATGCTATAACCGGCTCGTTCGGGTCTGCCTCCGGGGATGCCATGGCTCCAGGCAGTGTTTCCTCATCCAACACGTCCTCTCCGCCGACCTCCGGTTCATGGGTCGGTGGTACAACTTCGACCCCGTCGTGCGCTTGTTCGTCAATTTTAACTGTTACGGTTTCGCTAACTCCTTCCGTCATCATTTCTGTCTTCGCCTCCTCGACCTCCTCCGTCTCCCCGGCCGGAGCCTCCTCAACCTCGATTTCTCCTTCCAGTTCCCCGAACGGCCCCAATTCCTTGGCGAAGCGCAAGGTGAACTGATGCACGCTCTGCATGATATGCGAGTCGGGATGGTCGCGTGCGATCTCGTCGATCAGCGCCTTGCCGCGCTCGGGTTCCTCCAGCTTGAAGCAGGCCGAGGCGGTGTAGAACAGGATCGGGGCGAGGGCGTCGGCGAAGTCTTCGGGCAGGTGCTCGATCACCCGGCGATGAATCTCGACGGCGCGCTTGGCGTCCTCGCTCGAAATCTCGCATTCCTCAAACTCGCCGCCATGCTCGGCGAACCAATCCCACATCTGGCCGGCCCAGCCCCTGAGCGCCTCCCCGCGCAGCGTCTCGAGCTTGGCCAGCTCGGCGGGGTCGTCGGTCAGCTCCTCCGGCCGCGTGATCATCTCGAGGAACTGCTCGTAGCGCTCCTCCTCGAAGGCGTTGATCGATTGCTCGAAGGCAAGCTGCCGGCGGCCCTCTTCGATCCGTGCCGTGACGCTCTCGAACATCTCGGTCGGCGCCGGCCGCTTAGCCAACTTAAAGATCAGCTCCAGTTCATCGAGCAGGACTTCGGCCTCCTTGAGTTCACGCTGCTCGATCAGACCGCCTGCCTGCATCTCGACCATCGTGGCCTCGGTCTCCAACTGCTGATCGACCAGGGCTTCAAGGCGGTCGGCGAGATGTGGATAGCCTTCCTTCCACTCCATCAGTTTGGGAATCGATTCGTGGAGTTGGCCCTCGGTGACGGCCACGCCGGCTGCCTCGATCAACCGTTCGTCACGCCGCGCGTGCACCTGCTCGCCCAGCCCCTCGACCTTTGTGTGGGCCGGGCCCTGGTTCACGCGTGTCAGCAACCGCTCGGCCTCGCGCTCGAATACGTCGAGTCCCTTGCCTTCATCGAAGTAGCACTTCGACGCCCGGGTGACGTGTTCGAGCAGTTGCGCGGTGGCTTGCTCGTGAAGGCTTCGGGCCGCCTCGAGGGTCTCGTCGTTCGGCTTCTGCTCGATCAGGGCGTTGGCCAGGTCCATGGCGATGTGGGGCGCGTCCTCCCGCAACGCCTTGCGCCCCATCTCCAGACGCCGCTCCCATGCCGCCTTGATTTGGCGGCTGAGGTTCTCGGCGAATGACTTGACCATTTCGTCCGCGTCGGACCGATTGGCCAGTTCGCCCAATTGCGTCACCGCCGCCAGGGAGTCGACCGACTGCCTCTGAGGCAGGCTGAGGGCTTGGTTGATCACCGTTCGACCGGGGTCGCTTCGGCCGAGCGATACAGCGAGCCACACGACCACGATCAACAGCACCGCGGTCGGGATGGCGAGGAGTTGGGTCAGAGGCTCGGTTCCCAAAACCAGAACGATCACCAGCGCGAGCGAGACCGCGGCCAGAGTCAAACACAGGTTGCGCAGCCGCCGCACGGCCGGGAAGGCATACTCGGCCTGACCGGCCTTGAGCAGGTATTCATGCGCTTTCTGGAAGCGGTGGTCGGCGGCCAGGGCCTGTTGCCACGCCTCTCGAGCCTCCTTGAACATCTCCTTGCGCGTATAGAGCGTGCCCAGGACGACGTAAGCGTTGATGATCGAACTGTCCACCTCCAGGGCGTTGTTCAAATCGGTGATCGCCTCGTCCACGCGTCCGCGCTCGGCGTGTTCCAGGGCCTGGTTGTAGTGGTGCTTGGCCCGATTGACGATCAGGCGCAACATGCTCACATCGCGACTGCAGTGATAGCAGGTTTCCCGATCATCGCGATTCTCGGTCTGGCAATACGGACAAAGCATCGGGTAGCGTTAGAGAGTGGAATTGGATAGCGCGAGCGGAGCCTGGAGCGAGACACACCACCCCCACCACCCTTCTAACGGAGGGCCCGACGGTTTGCAATGCTCAATTGGAGGGTGTTTGCAACTCGGCCAACCGTTGGCGGGCGTCTTCGACCAGGCCCAGGTCGTTGTGGGTGGGATCGTCTTTAGCCTTATTCAGGTAGCGATGCCACGCGCCGGCCGCTTCTTCGGCTTCCATCATCGTCAGCGTGAGCCCCAGATTATAGTGCGCCCACAGGTTGTCGGGACTGGCCGCGATGGCAGCCTCGTTGGCCTTGCGCGCCTCGGGCATCTTGTTCAGGTTAAAAAGTGCCGACGCCTTGATCGTCAGCAGCATCGAGTCCTTGGGATGGCGCCCAAGCGCCTTGTCGCAGTGGATGATGCATTCCTCATAGAGCTCGCGGTTGTAGTACTCGTTGGCCAGCATGCGGTGGAACAGGTTTTCCTCAGGATCCATCTTGGACGCTTGGATGAGCATGTCCAACCGTTCCTGGGACAAGCGCTCGATCGTCAGCGCGCTCTCATACAGCCTCCGGGCCTCCTCCTGGATATCCGTCTTGTCGCCGCTCGCCGGGGGACGGGGACTCGCTTTCGGGATTTCCTCGGCTTCAACGGGTGGCGGGGCCTCCTCCGTGAGGGTTTTCGCGGGCTCCTCGTGCGCGGTCGTTTCAACCGGCTCGGGATCGGGCCGTTCAGCGGTTTCGGCGGGAGCGTGGACTTCGCCCGCCGGTTCCGCCGGTGGTTCGCGCACCTCGGCCAACAGCTGTTCAACGGGCTCATGCTCGGGGACCGGGAGCTCGATCGTGGCCACCGGCTCGGTCTGGAGCGGCGGTTCCGGGGTCATGTGGGCCTCGGCGATCACCTCCGTGGCCAGAGGCTCGGGCTCGGGATGCCGATCGGGTGGCGGACTCGTTTCGCCGGGGGCTTCGAGGACCACTTCTTCGCTCAACCGTTGCTTGCTCAGGCCCGATGGCCGTTTGTGCAGGGCCGCCGGGGCGACGCTTGCCATCGACCGGCCCCTTGTCCGAGCGAAAGCCTCGAGCGGAAGGCCCAGGTGGTCGGCCAGCGCGACATCGCGTAACTCGGCGGCCAGCGCCTCAAAATCGCTCAGCATCCGCTCCAGATTGACCCGCCGAAACTCGACGTCCTGACGGATCGGCTCGCCCGCCCGTTGCGAAAAAACCGAGTAATCCACCACGAAGTGGCCCTGGATATCATCGACGTGGCCCGTGATCAGATAATCCGCCCGCAACGCCTCGACGACCCGCGCCGGGGAGACGGGTTGCTGATAGGGCGTGGTCGGCGGGTGCAGATCGTTGCGGATCAACCAGCCGCGCGTCGGATGACGCGGCATGAGGCTGACGCCGCCCAGCTTGTGCATCCGCGCCCACAGGGCCTGCGTCAAGGCCTGCTGTTCGCCGCTGTTCAGCGTCGAGGACTGAAAGTCGAGCAACGCAATGATCGGCATCGCGGAAGATGCGTTCCCGCGGCCGGCGGCGCCGACTTCAACCGACAACGGCCTGTTGGCCGCCACATTTGAGCCATCGGCGGCGCGGACCGCTTCCACGGCGAGCAAGCGTGCACTGGATGGGGCGTCGGATAAGGTATCGGTCGCGGCCATCGCGATCATGCAGAGGCTAAGAAGCGAGAAAGTCAGGCAGATCAAAACCACATGAGCGGTGCGCGGGGACAACGGGAAAGGCAGCATGGTCGGATACTCCTTGAACTATGGCGGGTTTGCGCGGCAGGGGGATGTTCAACAACAACAGCTCACACATTTATAGAAGACTCGGACGGAGGATACCAAGAAAAAAAAGCACCGTTTTATGGTCTCATGAAAAAAATCCGACCGCTGGTTCGTTCAGGTAGGTTCGGTCCTGGTTCGAGTCCGTTAAGACGACCCTTCGCGGTCCCGGTTTGGGCTTGCCAATAGCGTCACGGGCCTGGTTTGCTATAGGCGAAGTGGATGCCGACGCCAACAATGCCGCCGACGCCCCGTTCCGTCTGGGCGTGGTCGATTATCTGAATATGCAGCCGCTCATTTATGGGTTGCAACGCTGCCCCGCCCGCGAACTCGAGCTGCACCACGGCCCGCCGAGCCGACTGGCGCGGTGGCTCGAAGAGGGACGCATCGATATGGGGATGGTTCCGGCGGGGGCGTTGTTTGCGCATCCCGAATGGGTCGTCGTGGGTCGCTCGATGATCGGCTCGCGCGGACCGGCGCGCAGTGTGCTCGCGATGGGCGCCGGTCCGCCCGAGCAATGGCGCGTGCTGCGGCCCGACAGCCACTCGGTGACCAGCAATGCGCTGTGCCGCATCCTGCTTGAGCGACGCCTGGGGTTGCGGCCGCGCCTGGGCGAGCCGATCCCGCCCGACGGCTGGACGCCCCCCGATCCGCTCCCGGTCGGCGAGGCCTTTGTCGCCATCGGTTCGCGCGCGCTACGGTGGTCCAAGGCGTGGCAAGCGGAAGGCCGACCGTGGACGGGCCTTGACCTGGCCGACATGTGGACGCGGTGGACTGACCTGCCTTTCGTCTTCGCCCTCTGGATCGCCCGGCCCGGCGCGTCGCTGGGCGAGTGGCCCGAGCGGCTCGAAGCCCTGAAAGAAGAAAACCGCCCCCGCATTCCACAAATCGCCCAGCAATGGCCCCGCTTGGAGCGCGACGGCCTAACCGTCGAGGAAGGGGCCGCGTATCTCACCGAGAACATCCACTTCGACCTCACCGACCCAGCCCTGGCCGGCCTCGAGCGCTTCTACGACGAAGGCCGCCGATTGGGCCTGTTTCCCGAGGGATGGCAATTGAGGCACATCGACCGCGCGGAAGTTCACCCACGACTTTAAAGCGACACGACCCTGCCCCCCCTCCTTGTGCACCGTCGCAAAGCCTTCACGCCTTCCGGGAGCCCGGGCGGGATCTACCAAGTTCGGGGTTTTTGGAGAGGGTGCCTCTCGCGGATCCGCGAGAGGCACCCTTGGCTAGATGGGGGAACCGTTCAATAAGGGAAAAACTGCGATGTCTTCAAGGTCTGCCTGATCAAGCCGTGATAGGACGAAACGGCGCATCGCTACGCGGTCTCTGGATGATTCTCCAGGCACTCCATGCCCCGCTTTCTAATTCTCGCTTTCAGCTTCGAAAGACCGGCCTCATCGTAGGCTTCGGACTCTCCGCGATCAAGCTGCTCGATCCCAAGGTCTACCTTCTGCTTCATCTCGAACGACTCAAGTGCCTGCATGGCGTTATCGAGCACCTCTTCCGGAGACTTATACAAGCCGGAAGAAACCTTTCCCTTTATTTCCGCTTCGATGTTTGTCGGAATATCCATTGTCCCAAGCCCAGACAATAAATCCAAACACCCGTTAAGTCGCCTGGGAAGGGTCGATGGGATAGTGGATGACGCTGTCGCGAACTGTGGTCGGATCGAGCGGTTACTGATTCATCGAATCCAGGAAGTCCTGGTTCCGTTCGGTCTTGCGCAGCCGTTCGAGCAGGAATTCCATGGCCTCGACCGGGTTGAGCTCGTTGAGCACCTTGCGCAGCAGCCAGACGCGCTGCAGCTCGGTTTCGCCCAGCAACAGCTCCTCCTTGCGCGTGCCCGAGCGGTTGATGTCGATGGCGGGGAACACGCGGCGGTCGACGAGTTTGCGGTCCAGGTGCACCTCCATGTTGCCGGTGCCCTTGAACTCCTCGAAGATCACGTCGTCCATGCGCGAGCCGGTATCGACCAGGGCCGTGGCGATGATCGTCAGCGAGCCGCCTTCCTCGATGTTACGTGCCGCGCCGAAGAAGCGTTTGGGTTTGTGCAACGCGTTGGAGTCGATGCCGCCCGAGAGGATCTTGCCGCTGGGCGGCGCCACGGTGTTGTAGGCGCGGGCCAGACGGGTGATCGAATCGAGCAGGATCACCACGTCGCGGCGGCGTTCGACCAGCCGCTTGGCCTTCTCGATAACCATCTCGGCGACCTGCGTGTGGCGCTCGGCCGGCTCATCGAAGGTCGAACTGACCACCTCGCCGTCGACCGTGCGCTCCATGTCGGTCACCTCTTCGGGCCGCTCGTCGATCAGCAGCACGATCAGGTATATCTCCGGGTGATTGGTCATGATGCCCTTGGCGATGCCTTGCAGGATCATCGTCTTGCCCGTGCGTGGCGGCGCCACGATCAGCGAGCGCTGCCCCTTACCCACCGGCGTCATCAGGTCCATGACACGCGCGGTGTAGTTCTCGGACGTCGTCTCCAGTTGCATGGCCTCTTCGGGGTAGAGCGGCGTGAGGTTTTCGAACAGGATCACGTCCTGGGCGCGATCGGGCGTCTCGAAGTTGATCGTATCGACCTTGAGCAGGGCGAAATAGCGTTCTCCATCCTTGGGCGGGCGCATGTGGCCGGTGATCGAATCGCCCTTGCGCAGGTTGAAACGTCGAATCTGGGAAGGCGAGACGTAAATGTCGTCGGGGCCGGGCAGGTAGTTATAGTTAGCCGAACGTAGAAAGCCAAAGCCGTCGGGTAGAATCTCGAGCACCCCGGCGCCGTAGAGAATGCCCTCCTTCGCGGCGTTGGTTTGCAGGATCTTGAAAATCAAGTCCTGCTTGCGCATCGAGCTGTAATTCTCGACGCCGATGTTTTTGGCGATCTGATAGATATCAGTGATGCGCAAGTGCTTGAGCGCATCGACATTCATCTGATGGTCCTCGCCCATCTCGACGGCCGCAATAGCGGCCTCGTCAGGTTTTGCCGTGACCGGCGGAGGAGGAGGGGGTGCCGGCCTTTGTTCCTGGTGTTCCGTCTTGCGCGGACGTCCGCGAGGTCGCCGGGGCGAGCCAGCGACTACCTCGGGCAGCGGGGGGATGGAAGGTGGGCTTCCCTCCGACCGGGGCGCCGCGGGTTGGGCGTCTCCTCCCGCCGGCGGTTTCGCCATATCAATCATCGCGTCGACCAGGTCGGCTTTGGGGCCGATGCTCGTCTTGCGCGGGCGTCCTGGTCTGCGGCGGGCGGTGTTCTTGGCGGCCTCGGTGTTCTCGGCGGCCCTGGACTCGGTTGATTTCCTGAAGTTCATGGTTCCTTTAATGTTTCCCCCAGTAGTTTGTTCAACAGGGTTTGGGTATGTTCACGGGTCGTCTCAAATGTCCCCGAATTATCAATAATTTCGCCAACCAACTCCTTCTTGCGGGCCTGGGCCATTTGCATGCCCAGACGCACGATGATCTCCCGTTCACTGAATTCCCGGCGACGCAACCGCAGGAACCGCTGATTCTCCACGATCGTCACGATCACCGTTCGGTCGGTCATGCCCTCCATGCCGGCCTCGAACAACAGAGGGACATCGAGCGCCACCAGGGTTTTGCCCTTCACCTCCTCCAGCCGTCCGACGATCTCCTCGCGCACCCGCGGATGGATGATGCCCTCCAAACGCCGCAACGCCTCGCGGTCGCCGAAGACCAACTTCGCCAGCTCCGCCCGCCGCAATTCTCCGCTCTCGTCCAACAGCTCCCGTCCAAAGGCCCCCACCACTTCCGCCAGTGCCGTGCGTCCGGGTTCGACCAGGCGATGGGCGATGGCGTCGGCATCGATGATCTCGGCTCCTTGTTCGGCCAACATGGCGGCCACGGTGGATTTGCCGCTCCCGAAGGTGCCGGTGAGGCCCAAGATGAGCGGCATCGATCAGCATTCCGCCCAGTTGGGGCCGTGGCTGACATCGACCTCAACCGGCACGTTTAACGGCAGGGCTTCGACCATCTGGCGGCGGATAAACCCATCGGCCGACTCCAAAACGCTACTGGGCACCGAGAAGACCAGCTCGTCATGGACCTGACAGACCATGCGCGCCCCCGGAGCCGTCTCCCCCAAACCCCGGTGAATGTTGATCATCGCCCGTTTGATCATATCGGCGCTGGTACCCTGGATCGGTGTGTTCACGGCAACCCGCTCGGCGGCCTCGCGCACCTGGCGATTGCGCTGATTCAGATCAGGGACCGGGCGGCGGCGGCCCAACATCGTCTCGACCCAGCCCGTCCGGCGCGCCTGGTCCAACAGGCGCTCGATCCATGCGCGCACCCCCGGATAGGTGTTGAAATAGCGGTCGATGATTTCAGCCGCCTGGTTGCGACTGATCCCTAACTGTTGGGAAAGACCGTGCGGACTCATTCCGTAAATGATCCCGAAGTTGATGATTTTGGCCCGCGACCGCATCTCACGGTCCACCTGTTCGGGGGGCACTCCAAATACCTCGCTGGCCGTCTGACGGTGTATATCGCGTCCTTCATGATAGGCTGAACTAAGGGCTGGGTCTTGGCTCACGTGGGCCAGAATACGCAATTCAATCTGAGAGTAATCGGCTTTGATTAATGTGTGATCGGGGCGGTCGGGAACAAACGCCCGGCGGATCGCTCGCCCCATCTCGCTACGGATCGGTATGTTCTGTAGGTTTGGATCAGTCGAGCTGAGACGGCCCGTGGCGGCGATCGTTTGATTGAATGAGGTGTGGATTCGACCGTTCGCGGCGTTCACCAGTAGGGGAAGCACCTCGACATAGGTGGACTTTAACTTCTCATGGCCTCGATATTCAAGGATTAATCGCGGGATCGGATGCTCGGATGATAATCTTTCCAGTTCGGCCTCGTTGGTCGAGTAGCCGGTCTTCCCGCGCCGGCCCGGTTTGAGCTTTAGTTCCTCGAACAGAACCTGGGCCACCTGCTTGGGCGAACCGATGTTGAAGGGGCGCCCCGCCTCATCCCAGATGCGTTTGCCCAGACCGGAAAGGCTCTTGCGCAACGTATGGCCCAGTTCCACCAGGGATCGCGTATCGATCGCAAACCCTCCCATCTCCATCTCGATCAGGACGCTCACGAGCGGCATTTCCAGCTCTTCCATCAACGCCTTGAGTCGGTCGATCTTCTCCAGCCGACCGCCGAGCGCTTCGCGCAGCCGCAACGTGACGTCGGCGTCCATCGAGGCGTATGGCATGGCATCGGCCACGGTCACCTCGGCCATCGTGATCATCTTGCGGCCCGAGCCGATCAGGTCGCTGATGGGCTTCATCTGGATGCCGCACAGATCCAATCCCAGCGTCTTTAGCCCGTGTCCATTGGGACGGTCGGGATTGAGCAGGTAGGAAGCGATCATCGAATCGAAGGCCGGCGCGGCGGGCTCGAACCCCGCCATGCGCAATACCTTCCAGTCATATTTGGCGTGGTGCGCGGTCAGCCGGGGGCCGCGGCCGGTGATGAGAGGCCCCAGAAGCTCGCGCACCTTGCCCAGCGCGAGCTGCGGGGGCGGGTCGACCTCGGCGCGGTGGCCGATCGGGATATAGATGGCATGGCCCGCGCGATGGCTCAGCGAGATGCCCACCAGCTCGCAGCTCATTGCGTCGGTCGAGGTTGTTTCGGTATCGAGCGCCAGCCAGGGGGCCTCCATCGCCTTGCTCACCCACGCCGCCAGCTCTTCCTTATCGCTCACCGCACGGTAGTCGAACTCTTCGGCCTTGGTACTCTTGCCCGATACATTGGCCGCCAGGGCGCCGTTGTCCTTGGGTTCGAGGCCGCGTTCACGCAGGACCCGTTCGAATCCCAACTCGGCCAGCAGGTTCACGACCGGCTCGGTCCAAAGGTCGTCGGGCAGCCGGCAGCTCTCAAGCTCCCACTCCAGTGGCGCGTCACGCTTGACGGTGGCCAAGCGCCGCGCCAGGTGGGCCGTGTCGACGTGTTCCTGAAGCGATTGGCGCAACTTAGGCTTGGCAATCTGGTCGGCCTGCCCCAGAAGCGTATCGAGGTCCTGATACTCCGCAAGCAGCTTGGCCGCCGTCTTGGCGCCGATCCCGGGCACGCCGGGGATGTTGTCGGAGCTGTCGCCGACCAGGGCCAGCCAGTCCACGATCTGGTCGGGCCGCACACCCAATTTCTCCTCGACGGCCGCCCCGTCGAACCTTTTGAGCTCATCCAGGCCCGGTCGCAGAACGGTGACCCGTTCGTCGACCAGTTGGAATAGGTCTTTATCCGCCGAGATGACGATCGCGCGGTCATGCTCCTTGAGGCGCTCGGCCATCGTGGCGATCAGGTCGTCCGCCTCCAGACCCTCCATCTCGTAGGTGGCGATGCCCATCGCGCGCAGCAATTGATAGATCCAGCCCATCTGGACCCCGAAATCTTCAGGCGGGGCCTCCCGGTTGGCCTTGTAGTCGGCGTAGATCTCCTTGCGAAAAGTGGGCTTGCCGGTGTCGAACACGACGGCCAGGTACTCGGGGGCAAGGTCGTCGATCAGTTTGAGCAGCATCCGGAGGAAGCCAAGCACCGCCCCCGTGGGCTGCCCTTGGGGGTTGGTCAGGCCGCGGACGGCGTAATACGCCTTGAAGGTCAGCGAGTGACCATCGAGCAGATAGCAGGTCTTTTCTTTGGTTTTGGTGGGCATGATCAAACCAACGCGGGCGCGGGGCCGAGTAGCCGCACGGGTGGCGAACCTCCACGATGGGCTTGGCTTTATGACAGTGCAGTAGTTTTAGAGCTGAGTTCTCTCGGAACGGACTGGGGTGATTGGCAATAGAACCGAATGTGGATTTGCCGGTTATGCTTCCTGCACCGGCGTCGTTGGAGCCTAGTCGACCAGATTGCAGGTTAGGAAGATCAAGAGCGTCGTGCGATCGCTGGTGCGCTGGCTCCGACTGAAGAGGATCTTACCAAAGAACGGCATGTTGCGCAAGACCGGAATGCCGGAGGTGAGGTTCTGGGTGCGTTCGCCGGTCCAGCCGCCGATGACAATCGTGCCGCCATTGCGAATCCGGGCGTGGGTGACCAGCTTTTTACGCTTGACCGTCATCAGTTGCGCGATGTTGGCCGTCGCCTGTGGGAAGGTGACCGGGGTGAAGAAAGAGTCCTCGGTCAAGTCGTCGACATCGTTGACCTGGGGTTGCAGCACATCGGCGAGCCAACCGCCGAAATCAAACAACTCGGCGGTCAGTTCGCTGAGAATGATCGAGTTGGGAGAGGTGATCTCGGGCGTCACGCGCAGCACGACGGCGTTGATCAGGCCTTCGCTGTCCAAATCTCGCCTGTCCTGGTCCGCATGCAGCTCCAGGTCGTTGAACGCGTCATCCCATTGGTTGAACAGATCAACGACTTCACCCTGGAAATCACCGCCCGTATCCTGCGGGATATACATCTCGATGCGGAACTCGGCTTCTTGGCCGTCCAGGGCGAGCACTTTGGGGCCGTTGACGATGTTGATGATCCCCTCGGCCTCCAGCAGCCGCAACGAATATTGGATATTGGGGAACGTGCCGATCACGGCGTCGAAGATGGTGGTGCCCTTGATCAGGTTGGCGTTGAAAGGGTTCTCGATCGGCGGCCCGAAGACATCGCGATATTCATCCAGGTCCTGGGCAAACCGCGAGTTGATCAAGTTGTTGTTCCAATCAAGGTCGCGCCCCGTGCCAAAGCCGCGCAAGTTGAAGTCGGAGCTGACCTCCTTGGCGCGCGTCTCGTTGACCTCGACAAACTTGGTTTCGATCTCGACTTGCAGCGTGGGTTGATCGAGTTGTTCGATTAACTCCAGGGCGTCCTCGAGCAGCGGCAAATTGGTGTACCGGATGATCAACGTGTTGAGCGTGCCGATGGGCGTAAACGAGATGCCTTCCTCCTCCTCGAGGCGGGCCGCGTCCAATTCCTGCTGCACTTGCACCTCGGGCGCACTGTCCAAACCAAACTGCTGCACCAAACGCACGCGAATCCGGGCCCGGCCTTCTCCGGGCATCCCGTGGCTGGGGTAAATGTCTTCGGCAGTCAATTCATACTCGTCGATGTATTGAGTGTCGAGCTCGCGTAATTGAACCGAGCTGGACTGCGAGCCGGTGTTGAGGGCAAATTCCGCCGTATCATCGCTACGGTCACCCCCGCCGCCCACTTCGACCCGCACCAAGCGAAGCTTTCCGCCCCCGGGGAGCTGGCGCTCGTCGCCCCGGCTGAGGAGAAGCATGACCTCCTTGCCGCCCAATCCACCCGCGCGGCCCCCACTGCTCAGACCAAGGATATTCTCGAGGTTGGAGGTCATCTCCTCGGCGATGGCATACTCCAACGAAACGATCTTCTGCAGGCTCTCGCGACGGAATTGCGGCAGTTGATCGAGGTATTCCCCCACCTGGTTGGTCCGCGTGGGGGTGTCGATGACCGTCAAGTTGAGGTTTGCCGAGTCGAACATCAGCCGCCGTCCCTCTGATTCGGCGGCCATCTTGCCTTCTCTGGCGTAGAGGAACGCCTCGATCATCTCCACCACGTTCGCGATGAATTCCTCATCCACTTTATCCCAATCACGTGGCACCAGAGAGAACGACGCGATGTCCAGCTTCTCGTCTCTCAACTTGTCAATGAACTCATGATCGACAAGCAGGTCCTCGACCTTGCGCATGTTCTCGGGCGTGTCGCGGATGATCAGGTCCTCGCCATCGATGAAAATCTTCCGTTCCACGTCAAACGGCGAGATTCGACCGCTCGGCGTCTCGGAGGCCGCGATCAGCGAATTGACCAGCGACTTGATGCGCGCGCCGTCATCGGGGTTGATCTTGTAGATGCGCACCTCGGGGGCGGGGCTGGTCACGTCCTCGGTCAGCGCCTCCAAGAAGCTTTCGATGCGGTCAATGTGGACCTTGGACCCGGTCACCATCAACACGTTCTTGTGCTCATCAAGCGTGATGTCCACCTGCTCATAGGGTTTATCGATCTGCCCCCAGATAATCTGCTGAAGCCGTCCCGCATCCAGCAACGCCCGCGTTTGCTGGCGCTGGCTGGGCGATAGAGTGTAGGTCCCGGTCACCAGTGCCGGGGAGATGGTGATGACGTTGTTCTCATCGATCGACCAGTCCAGCCCTCGTGGTTTGAGGATATTGTCGAGCACCTCGCGCAGCGGCAGGTTGTAGTAGTTGACGGTGACCAGCGAATCGGCCCCCGCCGAGATATTGAATTGAAGTTCGACCGGTGTGGTCAATGATAGGGAATGCATGAACTCCTGGAGGGTGATCATACGCTCGGTGGTGATCGAGACGGGCGCATCGAGCAGTACCCGCGCCTCCTCCTGACGCATTTCGTATTCGGCGTGCTCGGCCTCGTCGGCTGCCAGCCGCTGCATGGCCTCCTCGGTCTCTTCCAACCAGGTCTCGGCCACCGCGTTGCCCGGTTCGATCTCCAACATCTGCGCCCACAGTTCCCTGGCCTGCCGCAGGTCGCCCCGGTCATACGCCTCTTGGGCGCGTCTGTACAACACTTCCAATTCCGGACCCATCTGCCCCACGCGGCGAGCTTTGGACAGGATTGGGGGCTCGGGCACAACCTCGCCTTGGGGCGGGGGGCTGGATACGCGCCGGTCATCCAGACTGGAGGCCAGTTTGGTGGCGGCCGGGCTTTCGGGCCACAGCTCAAGCGCGACGTTCAGCTTGAGATGCGCTTCCTCCATGTAACCCTGCTCCGCCAGGCTTCCGGCCTCTTTGACCAGGGTATTGACTCGGATGCGGGTGGCATCGTCCGCCATGCTCCCGGCATCGGGATTAACCAACAATCTTTCACCTTGGGACTCTTCCTCGATGTTCTCTACCTCATATCCTTGCTGCTCGGGGTAGGTCGTCGGAGGGGCCGCCGTCCGCGTTGCGGGCTGGCTGGCGGCTTGGGCCACCTCACGCGGCACACCGGCTTGCGCCGCATCGGCCCCTTGCCGGTCGGTTTCAATCTGATCGAGCAGCGTGCGGGCCTCTCCTTCGGCGGCCGTTTCCAGGCCCTCCAGCCGCGCCAGCTCGCGCACGGCCACCGGATGCTCGGGAGCGACGGCCATAATGCCCTCCAGAATCACCCGCGCACCGTCGTAATAACCCATCTGAATCGCGGCCCTGGCCTTGGTGAGCTCGGTCCCGAAAGCTTCGGGCGCGACCGGTGAACGATCGGCCGGGATCGCCGCCGCGTCCCCCTCGGGCAGGGCCTGCTGGATCGTCAGGTCCGGGCCCGCGTCAATCAACGCCGACAGTTCGATGGGCTCATAATCCCCAGGCAGCCGCCCCTGGCTCTCGCGAAGCAACCGGAGCGTCTTGCCCTTGAAGTCCCCCGCGGTCACCCACAGCTTGAACAATGCGTGATACGCCTCAATGTACTGGCCCTGCTCTTTGAGCGCAGTGGCTTCGGTCAGGGCGTCCTCGAGGGTTTGGCGCTGGTCTTTCTTGGCCTCGGGTAGCCCTTCGCGCGCCCGGCGCTGGGCCTCCCGCATACGGACGGCAATATTTCGCGGTTCATCGACCGACTCACGTTCCCCGGCAAGTTGCAGGGCCTGGTCGTAACGTTCGATGGCGCGGATGAATCGGGCGGCGCGGTAATCCTCGGCGGCGATCTTGAGGATCTGGCTCAGTTCCTCCAGCTTAACCGGCGAGATGGTCCCCTCCCGAGCAACCGCCACGTCAAACCCCATATCCGGATCGTGACTGCGTAGGCTCTGAGCGTGGCCCCAGTTGCATGGGAGGGCAAAGATGACCACCCCCAGAAATCTCCAGCACATTTTGAAACTCATCGAGACGTCCTACTTCCTCGTCGAGATGCTTCCGGCCCGCCCGGGCGAATTGATCCAGCTAGACCTGCCCGGCCATCCCGGCTTCTCCGATTGATCCGGTACGTTCAAACCCCCATCAATGAGGCCTTCGGATGACTGAAACTCACTGGGCGTTAGGCACTCTCACGCACCATCGCCGATAATGCCGCCCCCTGGGAAAAGTCTCCGCACCCGGTTTTCTCCACGGCATTGATCATGGTGTTCTGATGAATGCCTTGGCTAATGTCAAGAAAAACAATCCTCTCCCCCTCCGCAGTCGCCTCGCTTGGGCCGCCTCGTCCCCAAGTTGATGTCCCCGACCTGAACTCCCCGCGCCAAACACTGCTCAGCCCCCCCCGTGGGGCTCACGTGGAGGCCGGGTTCCCGACCCTGGCCTCACCCGGTTCCGGTCTCCGCAGCCGGCTCTTTCTCGAGCGACTCCTGAATCCTGTCGCGCAGATCCCTGGCCCGCCGGTGGTTGGGGGCCCTTCTCAGGGCATCGTCCACCAACCTCTTGGCCTTCTCCAAATCCTCGGCCGCGAAGGCCGACTCCGCCTCACGATAGAATTGCTCGGCTTGCGTCTCGAGTTCTTCGGCTTCAAGGACCACCTTGGCATCAAACATGTTAAAACTGGCGAGGACAAAGTATTCGGATAGGTCAAAGTCCGTCCAGCGCTTCAACATTTTTTGGACATTTACATAGGTTTCATGGTCTCTGGTTAGGGTGGGGCTGATCTTAACCTCTTCTGGGGTGACCAGACGCTGACGCGTGAACGTCATTTCACCGTAGAAGATAAAGACCCGAACGAGCACCAACAAACCTAGCGTATAGAAGAACCAGAGGTGGATCCTGCTTTTCCCGCTCGGCTTGAGTTTTTTGATTTTTTCCCCGAGTGCCACGAAACCGCCTTCTGTCTAACTTTCGACTGTTTTCTTCAGGGCGAATCAAGCCCAAGGCAACGACTCGGCCAGGATCAATCTGACCGCCCCGCTTGCCAATTTCAAGTCTTCCGTGGCCGCGAGAGGAGCGATCCTTGCGGCCACGGGCTCTACGGCCTCTCCCTGCCGCGGCCCGAACGTTTCTTCTGCTGGCGGGCCTCGCGGCCTCGTCTCTTGAGCTCATCTTGCAATTCCAAAAGCTCGGTCGAAACGGGTTGCTCCCCGATCGTCCGGACCCTTCCCGACCGCACCAGCGTCTTCAAGGTGAATTCAAAATCCCACATGTCGGACTGGAAACGCGGATCGTATTGCTCCTGCATCGAGCCAAGTTCGATCTTCCACGTGATCCACGTAAACTCCTCCAGCGCGGTCAACATGCGGGTGACGCTGTCCTGATTGGGAGAACGCCCGCGCACGACGACGTTGCCGTCGAGCCGCAAATGCATCTCGTCCACCAAGATCTCCGGGGGTCTGCGTTCGATGAAGTATTTGAGGAATTCAAACCAATACTCGCGCCACCCAACGGCCTTCGACAGCTTCTCGTAAGCGTCGGCCAAGCTCCCGTGCTGCTTTTGGGCCTTTTGCACGTCCTGATGCAGCCGTTGCTTTTCGGTCATGTCTCGCCGCAGCTCGTTGGTATCCGACCTGTAACGCGTGGTGTAGGCGCTGCCGACGTTGAAATTCAGCACGATCGCCACCAGCAGCATCGCGGCCATGCCCACCACCTCATTGCGCCGCTCCTGCAAGCCGCGCACGTTCTTGATGTCCTCGGGCAGGAAATTGATCGTATTCTGGGCCAGACGCAATCCCTGATAGGCCAGACCCAGGGCCACCGCGAACGGGCTGAAGGCCTCGGGCGTCGTCTCCGGCATGCGAATCCGTGAGTTCTTGGCCGTGGCCAACTCCACCGGAACCCCCATCTTTTCCTCAATGTAATTGGCGAGATACTTCATCCTGGCCATCCCGCCCGAAAGCACGATGCTGTCCACCGCCACACCGTCGGGCTGGGAGATGTAAAAATCGAGCGAACGGCGCAACTCGTTGATCATCCGCTCCGCCATCGCCGTGACGGCCTCGCTCGCCTCCATGTTGACCGCCTCGCTGTCGCCCTCCAGCTCGAACTCGGTCGACAAAATGACGGCCTCCTCCTCCTTGACGCGCCGGGCGTCCTCGAACGATTCCAGCCCCAGGCGGTCGCGCACCGCGCGGTCCATTTCGTTGCCCGCCAGCGGCACCGAGCGGGGAAAACCGATCATGCGCGCGGAACCCGGCTTGGGGATGGCGATATCCATCAGCGAGGCCCCCAGGTTTACATAAGCCTGAATCTCCTCGAAACCCCTCGCCTCCAGCGCGTCCTCCTCGCCCAGGTCCAGCTCCGCCTCCTCGACCGTTTCCTTCTTGGGTTTGGCCGGTTCCTTCTCCGACGGCTTGGCCATCAGGTCCCGCGTCGAGCCGTTCAACTCGTGGAAATTGTAGAGGGCGAGCGTGGAGACGGAAATACCGATCGGCCGCAGCCCCGTGCGGCGCACCATCCGCATGAAATTCATGATGAACTCGCGCTTGATGGCCACCAGCAGGACGTTGACCTCGGGCGAATCGTCCTCCTCGAAGACCTGGTACTCCATGATCGTCTTTTCCAGAGGGAAGGGGATCTGCTGGCGCGCCTCGAAGCGAATGATCCGGTGCATCCGCTCACCTGTTGTGCGCGGCAATTTCATGCGGCGTACGAACACCGATTGGCCCGGGATAGAAAAGACGGCATTTTTGGCCCGCAGCTTGTGCGTCTTGAGCATCTGCTGGATCTGCTGGGCGACCAATTGGAGGCGCTGGGCCTCGGCCACCCCCGGCTCGATCCGAAGCGGCTCCTCGATCAACTGGAGGACGCGTGGACCCGCCCGGCCCATCTCAATGGCGGCGATCCGGATGGTCTGAGAACCGATGTCAAGACCCAGACAATTACGAATAGCAACCGGCATTCCGGGGGATCACCTTTTGGTTGGTTTCCAGAGAATCTTCCAAACCTTCGGGACTTGTGGCCGAGTCTAATGACTTAAAATCTAGGATGGTCTTACATCTCGGTCGTTTGTCTGCGCCAGCGACCCCACGCGCCGGCTGGGCATTGGCTTGACCGGAACCATGGAGATCCGCGCTCCAGACAATTCCCCCTAAGCCAAGTCAATTTAAGCTTTTATCCGAGGCCGTGGGGATAGTCAAACCTTTTTTGGGTCCCGTCGGGGCCGGGCGGGTGGACGGCGGAGGGGTGGAAAACAACCCCCTCCGTGAGGCGCCTTGGCGATTGAACACGCCCAGCGACGTTCTTGGGGCGCGGGAACCGGATCGGCTGATCCGCCAAGTGGGGCGGCTAGATTAAGCCGGTGAGTTGACTACGCAGGTGGGAGCGGCCGAGCTTGCCCAGGGCGCGCAGCTCGACGCGTCGCACCCCTTCTTGACTCAGGCCCACCTGGTGACTGATATTGCGCAGACTGCGAGGACGATTGCCGCCCAGGCCGTAGCGCATCCTCAATATCGAATGTTCGCGTTCGCTCAGGTGCTCCAACGCATGGTGGATTTTCCGGACCATCTCGCGCCGCATGGTCTGTTGGGAAGGAAGGGGGACGGATTCGTCGGCGACCCGGTCCTTCAGGGTGCCTCCGTCCTCGTCAAGCGGCGTGTCCAGCGAAAGCGTGGTCTTGGTATACTTCATGATCTCTTCCAGTTGCTGCTCGCTCAACTCTAGACGCTCAGCCATCTCGGCCATTGTGGGCGGCCGGCCCACGATGGTTCTGAATTCCTGGAGCACGTCGTTGAGCCGACCCAGGCAACGGGCCTTGCGCACCGGCAAGCGGATGAGCGAGCCCTGTTTACGCAGCGCCACCTGGATCGCTTGGCGAATCCAGAACGACGCGTACGTCGAGAACCGGAACCCAAGCTTGTGGTTGAAGCGGCCAATGACCTCGAGCAAGCCCACGTTGCCCTCCTGGATCAGGTCCTCCAGCGTGACACCCTTGCCTTGATACCTCTGAGCCATCCGCACGACCAAGCGCAGGTTGCACGAGATAATCTTCTCCCGGACCGTCTCGTCCCCGTTGCGCAGTCGCTCGAACAGATCGTATTCCTGTTCCTTGGTCAGCAGCTTGTGGCGGCTGATCTGCTTCATGTAACCCTTAAGTCCGTCCGCTGTTTGTGTCATCAAGACATCCCCCATTCGGAGAATTTTCCTTCTTTCCCCACCGCTCTGATTAAGCAACTTGGGAACCAAGTCACTTTTTTTGGCCGATTTTGTTGACGCTGAATCGTGTAAGGTGTTTAGTTTCAAGAAGATACATCATCCGCCCGCCACGATCAGGGATTCGCGCGACGTGGGCCATGCACAGTATTTGGGCAGAATCGAAGACACAGAATTGGGCAAGTGAGCGAAAAACCGCACATCAAATCGATAGGTCAACGTGTTGACTTTATGGTACTGGCCCTGGCCTGCGCGATGGCGCTGGTCTCGCTGGGGGCGGGCATCGGGCTTGGCGCCTGGATGGATTCCCCTGCCCGAAGCGAGCCATCGACCGTCCGGCGCCAGACTCAGGACGGCCTGCGCGCCGCCCGCGCCCTGCTCCTCGGTGATCGCGCGAGCGGGGAGATCCTTTGGCGGGCACGGCGCGCTGGCGAGCAGGCGGGGTTCTACCTGTCCGGAGCCATCGGGGCGGAATTGGAGGGCGACCCGGCTCGCGCTCAACGCTGGTTGGCCCTCCGCGCCTCGGCTCGAGGCAACCCCAAGCGCACCGGGCAGTGGCTGGCTGATGAGGGACCAGACCGGACCGGGTTTGAGACTCTCCAGTCCGAGGCGCCCGACGAGCCCCCATCGGACGCGTTAAAGAGCGCACTCCTTCCCGGCCCCCATCTTCCTTGACCCCAACGCCGTCTTCCCCAAGAATACAAGAATCCCCCTGGAGTCCCGAAAGAGGAGCTGGAAGATGCGTCTGCACTGGAACGAAGCCGGCCCGAGCCGGCGCGGCAACGCCATGGGAATCGCCCTCCTGTTGATTCTGGTCGCCCTCTTCGTGGGCTTTCGCTACGGGATGAAGCGCAACGAAAGCGGGCGACAGCGGGAGCTGAGGACGGCGCAGACCGATCCCCGCATGTGCGCCCGTGAGTTTTTCCTCCAACGCTGGAAGGAGCATACCCTCAAATCGGGCACTTGGCGCGGATTGCTGGACTTCATGAGCCAGGACGACCGCCGCTGGTTCGAGCGAAATTACGCCGAACTGGCCGAGTTGGCCCAGGAGACCCAGGGTCGCGTGGCGATGGCGGTCACGCCCCGGGAGCAGCAGTGGGCGGCCCTCAAGGCCCTGCTCCGATTCGGCCATCAAAATGAGCGCCCCGTGATCTCGACGATCGAGCAGAACGGCAAGTACGCCGTCGCCTATCACCACCGCCCCGACCGCATCTCCACGCTGAGCGAACTTTTCCTGATCGACGAGGGGGGCTTCTGGAAGATCCGCCGGTTTGCCGGGGCGCGCGACGATCCGAGCGTCATCGGCCACCTGGCCAAGAAGAAGTTGAATCGCGACCTGTCGCTGAGTGAGGATGAGATCGCGTTCCGGGCCGATCCCCGCGGCTACCCCTCGCGCAAGCGCGCCGAACTTCTCGCGCAGCTTGCGCTGGAGGCGGTGCCGGCCCGCTGAGGCGATAAGACGGCGAGGCGCACCCATGATTCATTGGTATCTGCTCTACAAACGCTGGCCGGCGCGCAAGAAGGCCAGCACCGGACGGGAAACCTCCCCCTCGGCCCCTTCCTCCACGCTCATCGCCGACCCCTTGAAGGAAGGGAAAGTCGCTCCCGAGGACGAAGAAATCATCCGGGAATTACGTGGGGGTAGCCCCAAGCTGGATCCCGGAGAGCGGACCCGATATGTTCTGCTCGGCCTTTTCGAATTGGCCCCGCTGGCCGTCGGCGGGCTGGTCGCCCATCAGCTTCAATCGGGATGGGCCCGCTTGGCCGTTGTCGGAGCCGGGCTGGTGGGGATGCTGGCCATCGCATGGCTGTTGCGGGATTGGGGTCCCAAGCACCTTCAGCCCGCCCTTGCCTCGCCGCCCACCCAGAGGCCAAAGGACAACGGCTGCGATCGCAACGCTTGAAAGCCCGCGCCCCGAGTTGCACAATTGGGCCTTTCGATTCGCCTTCCAGGAGAAACAGCATGGCCAAACTTCAAGACCGCCTTCCCAACAACGCACCGGGCCGATACTACGTCGATGAATCCTGCGCGCAGTGCGGCGTCTGTTGGGACGCCGCGCCCGAGATCTTCAAGCAGGACGAAGCGTCGGGCCTCTCGTATGTCTGTCTCCAGCCGACCTCGCCCGAACAGGAAGAGGCAGCCCAGGAGGCCCTGGACGGGTGCCCGTGCGAATCGATCGGCGATGACGGCGAACAGGACGCGGTGGGAGCCAGCCAATGACCGACGAGTTCTTTGAAGTCAACTGCCCGGGCTGTCAAACGATCCTGATCATCCGCCGGCGCGACGGCAAGTTGGTCGAGACGCGCAAACCGATCCTCGAGGAGTCCTCGGGCGACCGCTTCGAGGACGCCTTCGAGAAGGTGCGCCGCTCCAAGGGAGACATCGAGAAGAAAGTCGAGGAGGCCCGCGAGCGCGAGCGCGTTAAGATGGACCGCCTCGACGTGCTGTTCAAGGAAGGGATGTCCAAGGCCGAACAGGAAGGCCCCGTCTCCAAGCCCGAGAGGGAAATGGATCTGGATTGACGCGGTCGGGCCGGGGCGCGCAATCGCTCGCCCTACTTTGCCACCCCCAGCACCGATTCGTTCTTCAACGCCTCGAAATCCGTCGGTTTCAGCTCATAGGACACGCGGAACCGCGCGCGGGCGCTGGGCATCAGGGTCGGCAGCAGAAGCAGCAGCGCCAGACCGCCCATCAGATACAGATTGCGTGGCTGGTGCCTGAGCGCATCGCCATGCCATTCACCATGGAGCGCCGGGAAAGGCGAGATATCGATCATGTAGCCGCCCAGCCTGTTAAGTCGGGCACTCATCTCGACGCCGATGTTCGATGAGACCTCTTGGAATAAAAACCCGACCGCCGGCGCCAGCCCCCAGAAGACCAACAGCAGGAGTATCACCGTGATCGCCGCGTGGTTGCGCATCGGCGTGAACAGGCTGACGAACCGACACAGGCTATAGGTCACCGCCAGCATCAGAAGCGTGACCGGCAGTGACTTGATCAGGTGTTGGCGAATTGAGAGATCATCGTCCCAACGCCACACGAGATACGCCACCGGCCCCAGCCACAGGACCAGATAGAAGACAAAAAGCGGGAGGCGTTCATCGAAACGCTGAAACACCGGGCGGTGGACCCGCATGCGCCATAGCTCGTCGCCGCGTTCGAGCCGGCCGGTCAAGAACAGGAGCATGGCGAACGCCACCAAAAACAGGCCCGTGAAATAGTAAATCACCAAGACGTAGTCGAGTCCGGCCCCCTCCGGTTTATCCCTCTGGTAAAGCGGCGACATGTTATAAGTAAACATTCCCACCATTGCGCCCACCAAGAGGATGAAAAAAGCGGTATATTGCTTGTAATTGAAGAGTCGGTTGTTGGGCTCATAGAGCCGCCGCGCCGCCGCGATCGAGAACCCGAGCATCCCGCCCAATAAGAAGCAGGACATCACGACCGTCTGGGTCCAGGTGACCTCCGAAACGGAACCCCCGAATCGGCCGCCCATAAAAAACATTCGGAGCAGATCCGGAATCACCATGAGGGCGAGCAAGATCAGAACAACGATCGAAGCGATCCGCATCCCGCGCGAGCGGCCGGCCCCGCTCGAATGCAGCACCCCGACCGACGACAGTGCCATCCCTAGCGAGAAGATGAGGACGTTCGCCGTCAAGATCTCCTTCATCGACACTCCGCCGAAGATAAACGTCAGCCCCAGGATCGGCAGCGTGCAACTGAATACCAACAGCAGCAGGCTGGCGGTCGTCAACAGGCACCCGGTCACGAACGTGCCGGCGCTCAAGGTCGTCACGCGCAGGAAGTCGAACGTGTTGCGGTCTTTCTCCGCCGTGGCCACCCCCGAGGTCAGCAGCGGGGCGACCAGGACCGCCAACAACACCTCGAGCCAAATCATCCCGGTGAAAATATTCCCACCGATCGAGCCGATATTCTGGATCAGTTGACGGGTCGGCGTGACCTTGTAAGACATCGGGTAGGAGGGGATCATGATCAGGCACGTGATCACGCCCAGCAGGATGATGTAAAACACCAGCGACAGCGAAAAGACCTTGCTGCGCATCCGCCGCCGCACCTCGCGCGTGAACAGCGGGTTATCCAGCAGCCAGCGCAGCCCGCGTGATTTGCGGGCGGATTGAAGTACGTTCAACATGGTTCAATACTCATCACGAGCCACATCAGGCTGGATGGATTTGCCTACTGCACCGCCCCCTTCGTGATCTTCAGGAAGATGTCCTCCAGGTCGGCCTCGACCTCGCGGAAGGAGGCGACTTTGATTCCCTGCTGCATCAGGAATTCCATCAGCGCGGCGGGGTCTTCATGGTCGGTGCCCAGGTGGACGCTCAGCAGGTCGCCGTCGGCTTCGACCTTGGTCACCCCGGCGTGACCCTCGAGCGCGGCCTGGGCCCGGGCCGGATCATCCTTGAGGCGGACCTCCACCACCATCGCCCCGCGCAGTTGCTCGGTGATCACATCGACCGGCCCCGCCACCAGCAGCTTACCCTGCTCGATGATGCCGATCGTGTTACAGAAGTCCGACAGCTCGGTCAGGATGTGCGAGGAGATCAGGATGGTCTTGCCCATGCGGCGCAGCTCCTTGAGCAGTTCGCGGAACTCGATGCGCGCGCGCGGGTCCAGGCCGCTGGCCGGCTCGTCGAGCAGCAACACCTTGGGGTCGTGGATCAGCGTCTTGGCGAAGCACAGTCGCTGCTTCATCCCGCGGCTGAGCGACTCGACGTAGTCATCGCGCTTGACGGTCAGGTCGGTCAGTTCGAGGACCTCATCGAGCAGCTTGGGCCGCCGCTCGGGTTCGATCTTGTAGGCCATCGCGAAGAAATCGAGGTACTCCCAGACCTTCATGTCGTCGTAGACGCCGAAGAAATCGGGCATGTAACCGATAAGGCGCCGCACGTCATCGGGCTGGCTCAGGACGTTGTAGCCCCCGATCTCGGCGTAGCCCTCGGTGGGACGCAGGAGGGTGGCCAGCATCTTGATCGTCGTTGTCTTGCCCGCGCCGTTGGGGCCGATGAACCCGAAGATATCGCCCTCGTTGATCTCGAGATTCAGTTCATCCACGGCGACAAGTTTGCCGTAGACCTTCCGTAGCCCGTGAGTCTTGATCATGGTTGCGCCTCTTCTCCCATTTGGTTTGGTTCGCTTTCGGCCGGCCACGTCTCTGTCGGCTCGGCCCCCCTGACCCGCATCTGGACTGAAAACTGACGGACCACCCCCGTGCCCGCCAACTGAATCCGGACGAGCGGGCCGGCCGGATTGAAGGCATCGCCTGGGATATCATTTGGGATACGAACGGTGACATCGCGGGGGGGGCTTCCGGGTCCGTTCAGTCGCTGCGTTTTCCCCGTCCATTGGCCCGTTTGATAATCGAAAACCTCAAGGGCCAGACCCTGCTGGCCGGGACCCTGTTGAACGTCACTACCCACACTGGCAGTGACGGACGCATCGATGATTTCGACCGGATTCTCGAATCGCGGCGGCGCCACCACCAACTGCGCCCCGGCCTGATCTTGACCCGTTCCCAGACGCAGAAACTCATGGGCTTCGCGAAAGGCCATGTCCGCTTCCGAATAGTAGACTTCCATCCGCAAGTCATCTTGGGTCAAGACGTGCTCCCCTTCCAGGCGTAAGGGCAGGTCCACCTCGACCATGCTCAGCGATTTCGTCTGATCGGGGGGCGGGTCGACTTGCGCCTCGCTACGCCACGCCGTCTGACGGGCGATCAGCCGACAACGCCGCTGGGGACGATGCCGGCGCATCAGCGAACTGTCCACGGCGCCGTCGCGGATTTGGTGGTCAGCCTGGCGTTGGAATTTGTTCAGCTCGTATTGCGCGTCTTCGGGCGGAACATTTTGTCGTGCATCGCGGTACGATTGTTGTGCGTCGCGGTACGAGCTGTCGATTTTGGACCGTGGTTCGACGTCGCCGAGCAGGATGCGCTTGCCGTTGCTCAGGTGGACCCAGGCGTCCTCGAGCCGGGTCGCGGTGAGGTTGGCTAGTTCGACACGCCAGCGCCGACTCCCGTCGGGCCCCAGCCCCAGCGTGACGCGACCCTCGATCCGGCCCTCGATCGTGATGGGCCGCTCTCCCTGATAGAACGCGATCTGCCATTGATCGACCGGGTTGGTCAATTCGTAGACGCCCGGGGCGGTTGCCACGGCGTGGGGGCTCCGCCCCCGTTCGGTCGGCCCCGTCGCCCCAAGCGCGGCATTGAGTCCAAAGGCCTGAGTGGGACTGATGTTGGCGTCGTTGGGGTTCTGATAGTACTGCATCAACGGCAGGATCGTCCCGCGCGGCGCCGCGAGCCGGTAGTGGCGGCTCTCGGGGGAGAACTGAATGGCGTTCCACAGCATCAGGCCATCGGGGTGCCCCGAGCTGAGGTGCAGGATCTCCGCCGAGGCATAGTACTGATCGCCCCCCTTCGCCGCTGACCCATAGCCGTAAATCACCACGAAGAAGACGACCGAGAGCGCGGGGATGGTCACCCAGGCCAGTTCGAGCCGCCGCGCCTTGCGCAGCAGCATGAAGTTGAGCGGCCCCACCACCAGGACGAACAGGAACAGTATCCCACTGACGGCCCACAAGTTGGGGAGCAGGAGCACCTCGGAAAAATCGGGATTGAGGTTCGCGGTCGACCAGTAGTGACGGGCGCGCAGGTCCTCGATGTGGGGCGCGAAGATCAGGCCCTCGAGGAACCGGCGTGATTCCATGCCCAGCAGCGTATCGGGACTGCCGCCGGGCCCCACCGGATCGATGCTGATGGCGATCACTTCGCCCGCGCCGTGCCGCTTGGCCAGTGCCAGCGGCCCCGCCGGTGAGTCCCAGGCGACGCGCGCTTTGGGGTCGATCTCCTCCCAGCGGGTCATCAGAATGCTCTGGCCGGCCGCGGCGACGCCTTCGATCTCGGCCCGCTCCACGGCGACGGCCTCCATGGGGCGGGCGGGCAGCAGGCCATCGAGAAAGGGGTCGCCCCGCAACTCGGAGACGGCTTGCGGGGTGATCAGCGCCAGGTGCCCTCCCAGGCCGATCCAGGTCTCCAACGCCTTCCGTTGCCGTTCGTTCAGCCGCCCCGGCCCGCTCAAGGCTCGGCGCGTCACGACTAATCGGACGCCGTCGTACGACTTGTAATCGCCGGGCAGGTCCCCGACCTCGATGGGCCGCGCGTCGAACGCGTTGCCCACCCACGTGGGGAAACTGACCGGCTCATTGGGTTCGCTGACCAGCAGGACGGTGGGTTTGATCACCAAGTCCTCGCGCTGATCATCGGCGGCCAGCCCCTGGGCGATCCGGTTAAAGGTCTGGCGCGCAACCTCGCCGCGACGCCGGTCGATCAGCTCCACGTCGATGTCGAACCGCCCCCGCGACAGCATGACGGGGATCTCGATGCGTTTATGGGCATGGAGCGGCAGCTCGAGCGGATGAACGTAGCGAATCGGGCGGCCATCCATGTCGTTGACCAGCAATTGGACCCGGCCGCTGAAATCGCGATCCGATTTGTGGTTGATACCGCCGGGGCCGTTGGCGAGCGTCAGGACCAGCGGCGTCCAGCCCCCCGACTTATAAGTCGGCCCCAGCGGCGAATCCCGCAGGCTGATCTGGATCTCGGCCCGGGCCCCCACCCCCAGAACCAACCAGGCCATCACCCACGCGAGCAGATGGACCGACCCATTCCGGCGGAATCGGTGGGAGGACCTGGTCGAGCTTGACTTCAAGAGCGGATCCCTCTTAACGGTCGCCGACCGTCCGTGACCGTTCCCGAGACCCGACCGGCCTCGGCGGACTGACCAACTATTAGATGCCGAATACTTATATTGGTTGCTGGAAAACCGCACCCACGGGAAAATTCGACTCCTGACCGACTCATGGAGTTTCCATCTTTACGTCAAACGGGTAAAAACTCCATGACTATCGGGCCCCGAGGGGGAATCACGGGCGGATGTCAGATTTGTGGTCATCCTCGACCCCAACGGGGTCGAATGTGAGTAGCCGTGGGTACAACCCACGGTTTGCTTTATATTTCATTTTCCAGCCCTCCACCTTATCTTGATTGCCCATGTTCGGGGATACGATTCAACTGTCTGATGGGGAGGTCCAGCGCCTGGTGCCGTGGCAGGGGCGGCCGGGGTGGCGGGGATGGGCTTTGGAGGCGTTCCGCGATTTCGATTTCATGGCCCTGCCCTGGCTCGATCTGACGCGCGCGGGCATGGTCGAGGACGACGTGCAATGCGTCAAAATCAGCCGCTCGCGCCACGTGCTGCGCGTGGGCAACCCGGTCCCGTTCGGCGCGTGCGGGAAGCGGCCGGTGTACGTCAAACGCTATCTGATCAACACCCCGCGCCGGCGGCTTGGGAACCTGCTGAGCGGGGGCAAGGCGCGGCGCGAGTTCCGGCTTGGGCACGAATTGATCGCGCACGGCCTGCGCACCCCCCTGCCGCTGGCCTACGTCGTCGGTCACCGCAACCGGATTCTCAGGGGAACCGCCGATCAGGGGTTCGTCCCGGCGGCCAGTTTCCTGCTCACGCTCGAGCTGTCCAATCGGGGTTCGGTCCGCGAATGGGCCGAGGACGGCCGCACGAAGCAATGGTCCCACTTTTACCCGTCGCTGACCCAATTCATGGCCTTGATGCACGCTCGCGGGGTCTATCATGACGACTTCAGCGCAAAGAACGTGTGCGTGGCCGAGGGGGCCGACTTTAGCGCCCAGGGCGGTCCCGAGTCGGTGCTCGACCGGTTCGCGATCTACGACATCGATCACGGTCGCTCTTACCGCGGTCGCCCCGCGCCGTTGCGGCTTCGAATGGTGAACCTCTATCAGATGATCCATTCGCTCGATGACACCGACATGTCGTCGATGAACCAGCGCCGCCAATTCGTCGTCCAGTACCTGGTGGCCTCCGGCATGAGGCCCGCGCGCGACCTCGGCCTCGTACTGCGCAAACTCAACCGGGTCAGCCGGCGCAAGGCGGGCCGCGACCTCTTCAGCCTCTAATAAAGTCGATCCTGAAAAAGACCCCTTGCCCAACAACAATGGGATCAAAACGCTGGTGGATGGTGTATAGTTTTGCAAGAAAAGCGGTCAGTCGCCGCCGAAACCTTGCGGAAGTTGGTGCCATGAA
>Ga0310121_10000087_pt1 | contig 88308 bp, 88 predicted proteins | sample CB27_Tmax_986_MG_FD_203504 | JGI IMG/M metagenome (GOLD analysis project Ga0310121, IMG submission 203504) | Marine microbial communities from Western Arctic Ocean, Canada - CB27_Tmax_986 | ecosystem: Environmental > Aquatic > Marine > Oceanic | place: Canada: Western Arctic Ocean | collected... | reverse complement strand
CTCTTCGACGTCGAGCAGAAGACGAGCATATACGCGACCCAGCGCCGCGAACTGGACGAGGTGCTGCGCCCGACACTCGACATTGGCACCGGCATCGAGCAGCACCGCGCTTCGGTGGAGCGTGGGGATCGTCGTTGCCAGAGCGGGTCGATCGACTCCCGGGAGCATGCCAAAAGCCTCATGCACCGCCAGTAGCGTGGCACCGGTGTTGCCCGCGCTGAAGAGGGCGGCGGCGTCACCGCGCGCCACGACCTCCGCTGTTCGTCGAACCGACGCGGCAGGCTTTCTCCGGAGAGCGGACACCGGGGACTCGTCCATCCCGATCGCCTCGGACGTATCGACAACCTGGACCTCAACACGACGCGCATCGTCATGCCTCCCCAGTTCAGCTTCGAGTGCGTCTTTGGGACCAACCAGTGTAAGTCCAAAGCCAAGGTGCCGCGCGGCGACCAGGGCTCCGTCAACGATGTTGCGAGGGGCGAAGTCTCCGCCCGCCGCGTCAACGGCAATCTGCATCGCGACCGACAGAGCGTCGGTGACCTACCGCAGTCACGAAACGTCTTTGACAGGCCCGACCTGCCGCCCCCGGTAATGGCCACAGTTCGAGCACACCCGGTGAGGCAACTTGGGCTCGTGACACTGCGGACACTCGCCCAAAGCCGCCGGTGTCAGCGCGTCGTGAGTGCGGCGCTTAGCCGTCCTCGACTTCGAATGACGTCGCTTCGGATTCGCCATCTCGTCTTTAACCCTTTCCACTGTCGGAGCGCAACGCCGCAAGCGCTGCCAGCCTCGGATCCCGCCAACTAGTGTCACATGAACAACGCTCGCTGTTGAGATTAACCCCGCACATGGGACAGAGGCCACAACAGTTATCACGACACAGCGGTTTCATCGGAAGCGACAGCCGGAACTGCTCGCGAATCATCACCGCCAGGTCAATTTGTTCATCCCTATAGAACGCCGTTACCATATCCTCATCCGAGAGATCCCCATCGCCGGTATCAACGTGATGAGGCAAATACGTCAAGTCGACCGACACATGCACCGCCACATCGAACGGTTCCAGACACCGCGAACATTCGAGCCTGAGGCGGGTCTCCATAGGACCCACCAGTCGATAGTTTGCGCCGTTCTTGAGCAGACGCAACTGCAGCGATACCGCGTCCGCAACCGAGTAGTCGTCACCCGGCTCCGCGGCAAACGTGCTCGCCGAGAAGACCCGGTCGACACACTCCTCGGACCCGCGCATTGCGCGCAGGTCCAGCACCGTCTCCACTGAACTCCCACCTCGTATGGCTTCTGTCCAAAGACAGAACTGTCAATTGTAACACGTACTTACGGGGTATCGGTCGCTCCGCGACCCCACGGGCGTGGAACAAATAGATCTTCAAAAAGACTGATGGCGTATCTATCTGTCATCCCGGCCAGAAAATCTCGGGCCGCCACGTCAACCCCGTCACGCTCCAGGGTCCGTCGTTCGAGAAACCGGTCCGGCGTCTCCCGCACCCTCTTCCACAGCCCCTCAAGGATGCCCCAAGCCTTCGCAAATTCGGCCGTCGCGGCATCGTTTTCATACACGGCGGCGAACAAGAAAGCACGCAGGTCTAGAGTGGCGCGTAGGACGTCGTCACTCATTTTGATCTCGGGTTGATCTCCCTCCACGACTGTCTGGTCGACAACATCGGCCACCATCCGGCCGATTCGCGCCGATGAGGTGTTGCCCAGCACCTCGACCGGTTGAGACGGGAGTGTCTGTGGGTCAAGAATGCCAGCACGCACGGCATCGTCGATGTCGTGGTTGACGTAGGCGATGATGTCGGCGACGCGGGTAATCTGGCCTTCAAGAGTGGCTGCGCGGGCTGCCGGCTCCGCACCGACTGGTGACCCGTCTCGTCCCTTAGAGTGCTTGGCGATGCCATCCCGCACTTCCCAGGTCAGATTCAGACCGGCGCCATCCTGTTCGAGGACATCGACGACACGCAGACTCTGCTCGTAATGGTTGAACCCGCCAGGCACGAGCTTTCGCAACACGCGCTCACCAGCGTGTCCGAACGGTGTGTGCCCAAGGTCGTGACCGAGAGCAACGGCTTCCGTGAGATCTTCATTCAGGCACAACACTTTGGCGATGGTTCTGGCGATCTGTGAGACCTCCAGGGTGTGGGTCAACCGTGTGCGATAGTGATCACCGGTCGGCGCGAGGAATACCTGGGTCTTGTGCTTCAGGCGCCGGAACGCCTTGGAATGTACGACGCGGTCCCGGTCACGCTGAAAAGCGGGACGAACCGGATCTTCCGCCTCGACTCGAAGACGCCCGCGGCTCGCCACGCTAAGTGCAGCCGCGGCCGATAGCGTCTGCCGCTCACGCGTCTCGAGCTCGAGCCGGATCGAGTGGGACGGGATACTCACGTGGTCTGAGCGGTAACACGCATCGCGTTCGCGGGTCGAATCATGGCGAGCGCGTGCTTGAAGATCAGCTGGTCACAACCGCCCTGATCGACCACGATCGAAAAGCAGTCGAAGTTCTTGATCACCGCATCCACACAAGTGGCATGCATTAACTGGATTGTCGCCACCAGCTGGTGGCGACGTGCTCCGTTGAGAAACAGACCCTGGATGCCCTGCCCCGAAGACTGCTGGCTCCCGCCTTGATTTACCATCGCTCTCTAGAGTCGGTCGGTAAGCCTTTGCAGCACGACGGTCAGCGCGTCTGGATGTTCGCCCGGTAAGTCAACCCAGTCTAGGTTAGGCTCTTTACGAAACCAGATCAACTGGCGGCGCGCGTACCGCCTGTTCTCGCGAACGATGAGCTCGCGGGTCGAAGCAAGGTCACGGATACCCTGCAGATGCTCGACCGCTTGCCGATAGACGAGACCCCTGAACGGAACCGCGTCGAGCGGGACGCCACCCTCACGCAGGCGTCGAATCTCGTCGAGTAAACCCCCAGCGAACTGTTCATCTACACGCCGCGTCACTCGCCGGGCTATATCGGACGAAGGCAGACGTAGGGCAAAGCTGACGACGCGGTACTCACGAAGCGGTGACCGCGTCTCCGCGAAGTGATCCGTGAGTGAGCGTTTTGTGAGAAAGAAGACTTCGAGCGCTCGGATCAGGCGTCTTTCGTCGGCCGGCTGTATCCGTCTAGCCGACGCGGGATCCACTCTGGCCACCATCCGATGTAGCCAGACCACGCCATGCCGCCTTGCACTGCGGCTCAGTCGAGCCCGAAAGGCGTCGTCCCGTCCGGGTCCAGGAAACAAGCCCCGGGTCAGTGCCCGATAGTAGAGCCCGGTCCCTCCGACAAGGATCGGAGTTTTCTTGGCGTTGGTGATTTGTTGAATAGCGCCTGCGGCCTCACGCGCGTAGCGAGCAGCTGTGTACTGCTCGGTCGGATCAACGACATCGATCAAATGATGCAGAATTCCGCGCCGGTCGTCCATCGGCATCTTGTCGGTACCGATATCAAACCCTCGGTACACGGCCGTCGAGTCACAGCTAACGACCTCTCCCCCAAGGCGCTCGGCGAGCGCAACGCCAAGCGTACTCTTGCCTGTCGCTGTGGGTCCGAGAATGGCAACGACGAAAGGAGTTGCTACTCCCACGCTCACACCGGCTTCACCCAGCGCGCGGTGGTAAGAACCACGAGGGCGGTCAGCGGCACGATCCAACCAACCCGCTGCGTCCGCGTCGAAAGTCGCATGGGAGAGGAACTCACCCAAACGGATCTAGAACCGACCCGGCGGGGCTTCGTTGAAGAAAAACGTCACGGTGAACAACACTTTGTCATCAGGGTATTCCACGGGTAATGACTGGGTCGGATTCGAGGAGCGCAGCGCATTAGAGGCAGACTGGTTGAAAGAATCGATCGGCGACGGCTGCAACACGGCCAGGTCAGTCAGGCTACCGTCACGATGCACGTGGAACGTGAGCACTACGTGTCCGTGATTGGCCAGAACCGAGTATGGAATAAACCAATTTCGACGAATTTGCGCCACAAATCTTCGAATCCACGGACCGAAGTCGACTCCCTTCGTATCGAACTGGATCTCAGGTCCGTACCGACCCGTGTCACCACTGAGACTCCCGAAGCTCTGTTGGTCGATGCTACGCCGAAGTGTCTCTCTCACCTGTCCGAGTAATCTATCTGTCTCGATCTCGCGCGCATCCCGAGAATCGTCCGGATCACCTGGGCCCGATCCCGGAACCGTGAGGGACGAATCGGCGAGACGAAGAACTCCCAGGAGGTCTTCAGACAGCGTGCCTGGTCGGTCAACGGGCTCCACCATAGACGCGTCAGTGTCTCCGTCGCCTGAAGTTAACTCAGCCAGGCGAAGGTCATCGGGAACATTCTCCGTGTCATCCTCACCAAGAATAACCTCTGAGTCGGCGCCGTCGATATAACCGTCAGGACGGAGGGTAACGCTCGGATCTTCGGCTTCGACGAACTCCGGTGAATTGCCATCGGCAACCGGCAGATTGCTCTCGAGGTCAAGAGTCCGGACTGGCGACTGAGCCACACGGTCTCGGTCAGATGGTCTGGCATCCGGAGCGGGAGGCTCGTCGGCCTCGGTGTCAACACGTGGAGCGACGAACACAAAAGTGGGCTCCTCCTGCGATTGCTGGAATAAAGCCTGCCGCTCAGCCTCCGCGACCTCCGCGACCTCCGCCAGGCGCTCAGCTCTGCGTTCCGTCGCCTTCTGTACGAACGGCAGGCGCGGCACGAGCACAATGAGGACAACGGCTGCGAGGTGGGCAAACAGTGAGCCAAGCAGCTGTTCTCGCCACGAAATCGCCGATTCTATGGTCGGCGTATCGAAGTTGCGGCCCTCGAAATCAAACAACATCAGGGACTTCTTCGATTATACCAACGCAACACCGGTGCTGTTTACATCTAGAAAATGTGGCGATTACAGCTGTCACGGCCTGGCTGGCTTGGTCGCTTCATAGAGGTAGACAACGCCCAGTGTTAGAGGAACTGCCCTGACATCGGTAAAGCCGGCTGCGATCAGGACCCGACAGAAGTCGTGTGGCTCCCAGAACGTCCCCACAGAGGCCGGGAGGTAACTGTATGCGCTCTGATGTCTAGAGACCAGCCTTCCGATCAGCGGAAGGACCCGGCGAAAATACCACCCGTAGGCGGCGCGGAGAAGCGAAGAACGGGGAAAACCGAACTCCAGAATTGCAAGCCGACCGCCCGGCCGGAGCACTCGGTGTATCTCTCTCAGCGCATCGGCCGCTGTTTGCACGTTGCGAATACCGAAGCCGACCGTCGCAGCGTCCACGGCTGCACCTGGCATCGGCACGCACATGGCATCTCCTCGAACAAGACGAACTTGGCGGCTGACCCCAGCTTGATAAACCTTCTGATAACCGCGCCGGAGCATTTCGCCGGCAAAGTCGACCCCGACGATGCTGACATCACCAGAGGTGGACAGCGCCAACGCCAAGTCGGCTGTTCCAGTGCACAGATCCAGCACAATCTCTCCGCCGTTCAGACCGAGTGCGTCGACGGCGCGCACACGCCACCTCTGGTCCAGTCCGGCGCTAAGCAGACGGTTGAGCAGGTCGTAGCGACCAGCGATGGCGTCGAACATTCCCGCTATACGGTGCGGCGTCTTATCGAGGGGCAGGGACAAGGGTGAGCTTTGGTCCATCCCGGGCTCTAGGCTCATGATGAGGCTCGTCTAGACACTTCACTAGCCGGCCCAGGCCGGATAGAGCTCGTGCTCGAGTTCCAACGCCGACAACACCTTCCCCGCCATGAAGTCTGCCAGGTCGTCAAGGCTCCGAGGATGCTGGTAAAACGCCGGCATCGCGGGCAACACAACGGCACCAGCTTCGGCGCACAGGACAAGGTTCTTTAACTGGGGAAGACTCATGGGCGTTTCGCGTGGAACCACGACGAGCCGCCGCCGCTCCTTCAACGCCACGTCCGCCGCACGTTCGATAAGATTCCGTGATAACCCGTTTGCCACGCCTGCCAGGGTCTTCATCGAGCAGGGAATGATCACCATCGCCGAGCAGTGGTAACTCCCGCTGGCAATGGTCGCTCCAACATTTTTGTTTGGGTGAAGCAACAACGACCCCTGGTCAACACCCGCTCCATAGCGGTCTCGTAAATACTTTTCAAAGGCATCGACCGCGGCCTCCTGACCCAGCTCGTCTCGGAGTAGACGTCGACCAAACTCCGAGACAACCACCTCGACTCGACAACCACGCTCCAGCAGGGCCGCGACCGTTCGCACCGCGTAGACCGCGCCCGATGCGCCGGTGATTCCGACAGCAATCGTCGGTGACCCGTCAGCTGACATAGAGAGAACCCGCAGTCGTCATCAGATACAAGATCCCCACCCATCCGTTGAGATCGAACGCCTGCTTAACTCTCGACAGATCGTCGCTGCGAACCATCGATTGCTCATAGGCAAGCAGCACCCCGACACCGACGACGCCGGCCAGATACAAGGGACCTAACGGCATCACGATAGCAATCGCGGCGAGACTCGCCACGGCGCTGACATGGAAGATACGCGAAATCATCAGCGATGTCTCTACACCAAACCTGGACGGGATCGACTTTAAGCCCTGAGCTCGATCCACCTCGATATCCACGCAGGCATACAGGATGTCGAAACCAGCCACCCACAGCGCCGTGCCGAGCGCCAAAAGCCAAGGCGGCCACCCCCAGGCACCCCCAGCGGCCAACCATCCTCCCACTGGCGCGACCGCCAACGCCAAACCAAGAAACAGCTGCGTATACGTAGTGAATCGCTTCGCGAGCGAGTACCAAAAGATGATCCCGAGGGCTATCGGGGACAAGGCGAAGCAGAGCGGACCGAGCGCCCAGGCAACGGCGACAAACGCCACTGAGGCGATCGCGACCAGTGTCACGGCCTCGCGCATAGTCATCGCACCCCGTGGAAGCTCACGGTTGGCAGTGCGAGGATTGTGCGTGTCATATCGAACGTCCACGATTCGGTTGAAACCCATCGCCGCAGTGCGCGCCGTGGCCATAGCCAGAACGACCCCACCCACTCGACCCCACGTCAGAGGGGACGAACCGGTCGCCAGTAGCGCGCCGCTCAGCGCGAACGGCAACGCGAACACGGTGTGGCTGAAACGAATAAACGATCCGTAGGTGAGAATTCGAGACAACATAATGGTTGGACGTAAACTCACGACTCATGAAGCCAGTGCACGTCGGCCGACGCGATGCCGTTCACCAGATATTCTTCCACATCGTCGACGGTTGGAGGGCACCGGACCGCGATCAAACTCGCGTCCATTCCTTCTGCGATCTGTCCCCGACTGGACCACCCCAAGGCCTCGGCACCGGCACGGGTGGCGCTCCGTAGTAGCGCGGCTGGCGGCTGAAATGGATCTAAACGCCGAATCTCGGCCAGCTCTGCAAACACACTGAGATCGGGAGCACTGGCGAGACTGTCCGTTCCGACCGCCACTCGAACACCCGATGCGTAGAACCGCGAAATCGGCGGGGTACCAGCTCCGGTCCAGCGGTTGCTACGGGGGCAGGTCACGAGCGTCGCGCCGACCGCTGCGAGGCGTCTCAGCTCGATGTCGGTCAGGTACACACCATGGACAAGGACCGAACGAGCCGTGATCCACCCCAGTCTCTCTAGATACGCAACCGGTCCCGCAGTGAACGGTACCCATGTCGGATCCCATCGTCCGCGCTCTTCGAGTACCTCGCGCCACGGTCCACTCCCAGAACCCAGGAACGCGAGTTCCTCGCGCGACTCAGCTAGATGCACAGAGAGAGGCCCAGTGTCGACGGTGTTGCAAATCGCCTGAAATAGCGCCGGTGAGACCGAATACGGCGCGTGTGCACCAAGTTGGAGTTGGACGTTTCTTTTATCGATCGTTCCTCCCTTGTAATGCTGACGCTCGGCCATAGCGGCCCGCTCACGATCGACCAGCGCCTGGGGAGCCTCCTCATTAAACCCCAGTAACTCCTTGAACACGACGGCGGCCATCGGACTTCGGACCAGCGGTTCAACCGACATCAACGTATTCGTGATGTCTCCAACAAGCCCGATACCGGCGGCATGAAGCTCCTCGACGGCCCTGACAACTTCGCTCTCATCTAGACCCACTTCCGCCGTCCGCTCAAGAACCTGACCGACCCACATCGGCAGGCTTGCCACGGGAGAGACGCGGGTTCGTAGGCTCGATAGCTCGAGATGGGTGTGGGCGTTGACCAACGACGGCAGGATGACCGTCCCGGTCAGATCTACCTGCCGCGCAGCGACGCAGGATTCGCCATCATGCGGCCCTCCCAGACCGGCTACCGTATGGTCTTCGACGTCGACCCATCCGTTCCGGATCGGGGGCGCAGTAATCGGAACAACCCACGACGCCTGGTACCGGATCATCTCGCGTATAGTGAAAGGTGTCAGGGCGTCACGAAGAACCGAAAGACTCGGTATTCGCTCCCGCCTCCGCACGGCGCAGCTTCTCTCGACGGCTGCGTGCGGGATAACGCGCCGCTTCCGCGCCCGCGCCGCCCGCGCCATCATCACGCGCCACGGCCAACTCGCGCATCCGCGGAATGTCCTGCTGACGGCATAGTGGATCGCCCAGCACCTCGTAGTGCATATTTCGGCGTTTCGGCACGAAACCAGCGTTCTTGATGTTACAAGCGATCTCGACCTCATCCATACAATAGGCTGCGCCGGCGGCACGCACGACGTTCTCCTCGATCATCACGCTGCCCATATCGTTGGCACCGAACGCCAGACTCAGCTGACCAACCTTCCCACCTTGGGTCACCCAGGACGCCTGCAGGTTGTCAAAATTGTCAAGGACAAGTCGAGCGGTGGCCAACGTCCTCAAGTAGTCAATCCCGGTGGCCTCTTCTCCACCCAACTCGGTGTTGGGCGGTTGGTAGCTCCAGGTGATAAACGCCGTGAAACCACCGGTCTGATCCTGAAGATCCCTGAGCTTGAATAAATGCTCCAGGCGTTCGTCGAGGGTTTCAACGCTGCCGTACATCATCGTCGCAGTGGTCCGAAGACCAGCGCGATGCGCCAGACGCATCACGTCGAGCCACTCGTCAGCAGTTGCCTTCCCATAACAATTGAGTAAATGCCGCACACGGTCGACCAGGATTTCTGCACCCCCTCCAGGAATGCTGTCGAGGCCAGCCTTGACCAGTCGGGAGATCACCGTCTCCACCGACAAGTGTGACAGACGGGAAATGTGAATAACCTCAGGCGGCGAGAGCGCGTGCAGTTTGAACGCCGGGTAACGTTCCTTGACTTCACGAAACAGGTCCTCGTACCACTCGATCGGCAGGTCGGGGTTATGTCCCCCTTGTAACAGCAGCTGCACACCGCCCACGGCTAGGGTTTCTTCGATCTTCTGACAGATCTCGTCGAACCCTAGTACATAACCGTTCGACGAACCGACCGGGCGATAGAACGCACAGAAATTACAGCGTGCGACGCACACATTCGTGTAGTTAACATTTCGGTCGATGATGTAGGTGACGACGCCATCCGGGTGTCGTCGCGCTCGGACGACATCAGCGAGGCGCCCAAGCTCGTGCGTCGACGCGTGAAGATAGAGATGCCTAGCCTCGGGCACCGTCAAGCGGACGCCGTTGCGGATCCGCTGAGCGATGTTATGCACAGATACCGAGGTCATTCGAAATAACGGATGGCGCCAGCGGACTGTATGACCTGCACATCGGCCGCGTCGCTAAAGAACTTCTTCAGCCCCGCCCTGGCTTGATCGTCGAGCGCATAGGACACGCTCTCGTTTAGATACTTCCGAGCGATCTCGACTGACTCGCCGTCGTCGTCCGATGGCGCAAATCTTTCGGCAATGTCATCGAGGTCCTTTAATCCGCTGTCACGAGCGGCTCGGAGTGCCTCGAGATGCTCGGTGCTCACGACGCCCTCACGACCGACCCAGCAAGCCCAGACGAACGGGAGCCCTGTCATGGCCGTCCACTCCTTCCCCAGATCAACCTTGTCCAGCCCGATGGCCTCGTGCTCTTGATAGAGCGCGGCGTCACCGATGAGGAGGGCGGCATCGCATCGTTTGAGCATCGTCGGCAGGTCCGGCCGTAGCGTCACAAACGTCGGCTCAATGTCAAACCACTTCGCGCATAAGACCCTCAGCAGGGCCGCCGCCGTCCGCGAGCTTGCGTCGAGGGCAATCGATCGCAGCGCAGTCGCCGGCCGGTCGGTGAAAAGCGCCACCGACGCAACCGGGCCAGTCGACGTCACTCCTATGTCTGGCACGATGCGATAGTCAGGGTGTCGAAGATATTCAATCGACGGAATCAGGCCAAGATCGATCGCTTTCTCATGCAGCAACGAGGCGCACTTGGCCGGCAGGTCGAAACGGCAGTCAAACATGTCGGGCTGCTCGTCGAGGCCATGCACAAGCGGCCTGGCGTTGAGATACTCGACGGCACTCACGCGGATAACACTCATACGTCACGCGTCTTGAAACACCCGTTGCGCTGAACTGGCACCAAAGCTGCGGCCACAATATTTCGGTGGATCTCTTCAAGTGGCGTTCGCCGCGGACCGTTATCGAGCGAGTCCGTCGACGACACGCCATCCACATCGTTAGCACCGAAAATCAGTGCCACCTGGGCGAGCTTAGGCCCGTGCCGCCCCCAGTCGACCTGAATTGAGTCGATATTGTCAACCAGGAGACGCGCGAGCGCAACTCGACGTCCGTCATCATAGCCGGTCGTCACTCGCGTATCGGTCGATCGGGCGAGGGGAGCGAACGCATGGACGTGCGCGGCCGACGCCCCCCAGGATGCAACCTGATGGCAGAGGCTCACACCATCATCGGTCGTAGACTGTTCCACGACTAGTCGGGCGATGTCGATACCGGTCTCCCCACTCACGTCGAGCCATTCGTGTGCCCGCCGCGTATCAGCGCGAAGCGCCGACATCATGGCCAGGCCAGCGCCACGAAGATCGATGAGTAAGTTCCTCAGGGTCTCTGGATCGTGGCCGCACAGCGTGGCCAGGCCGTCGAGGACAAAACCCGTGACCGGGGTGTCACCCGACAGAGCGACCACTCCCTCGGTCACTTGAGCTGCCTCCAGACTCGTCTCCGGATCCCCGACGATCCGCAGTTCGCCCGCGCCGGACAGCACCTTTAACTGGGCCGCCATCGGCGATACCGAGACCTCTTGTACCCGTACAAAAGTCGTCCGGTCGCCATGCATTATCCGACGACGCTCGTCGGCCGCGGCACCCAGACCAAGCAGATCCTTGCTTTCGATCAACTGATCGACGTCAGTCACCAAGCCGTCACGGGTCGATGGCGTCACGTCAGGCTCCTCAGGCTACGCGATCAGGCGGTCGCAGCGGGTCGTTACGTTCCAGCATCGCGGCGGCAATTTCTTCAGCCACCGCCAGTGCTCGACGACCAGCGATACCGTCGACGCGCGGTGTCCCTCCGGTCCGAATAGTGCTCAGGAAGTCACGCAGTTCAAATTCGAGCGGCTCACCATCAGGAACCGGAATACTGCCCCCCTCGATGACCGGCTCCCGGCCAGGGCTGCGCGTCACCCGAAACGCCTCGACCTCCTGGGTTACACAGTCGACGGTCACCAGTGCGTGGTGCTGAAAGAACCGTAGCTTCCTGACCCGGTCGCGGCTAATGCGGCTTGCGGTTAGGTTGGCAATGCACCCGTCTCCAAACCGAAGTCTCGCGTTGGCGATATCGATGCGATCGGTGAGCACCGGCACGCCCACCGCCTCAATTGACAAGGGCTCCCCCTGCACGATGGCGAGCAGGATATCAATGTCATGAATCATCACGTCAAAAACGACGTCCACATCCAGCCCTCTGGCCGGGAACGAGGCCAGTCGATGCACCTCGACGAACCGCGGTTCCGTTACAAGGGGCATTGCCACCGTAACCGCCGGATTATATCGCTCCGAATGCCCCACGGCGAGTGTCACACCACGCTTACTGGCCAGTCGAAGCATCGCATCCGCTTCTGCCAGCGACGCGGCGATTGGCTTCTCGACGAGCACAGGAAGGCCCGCCTCCAGGAACGGGCTCGCCACTCGGGCATGCGCCGCCGTCGGCACCGCTACGGTCACCGCGTCTACCTGCCCCAATAGCTCCAGGGCGTCCACACTGGCACGAGACCCGGTCTCCGACGCCACCTCGTCGGCTCGCGCTCGGTTGATGTCCACAACCGATACAAGATCGACATCCGCCGCCTGAGCTAAGATCCTCGCATGGTGTCGTCCGACATGACCTACGCCAACGACTCCGACCCGTTGCCGGCCTGCCTCGGTCATTTCGTAGAATCTCCGACACGCCCGACGACCGAAACCCCAACTTCGTCCGCGGCCCGAAACACCGCGTCGCCATCCAGGACGAGCGCCCGGCCAGCATCAATCGACAACACGGTAGCCCCTGCCTCCTGCATGGTACGAATTGTCGCGGTACCTACCACCGGAACATCGAATCGCATGTCTTGGTGAGGCTTCGCCACCTTCACCACACACGTGCCCGCACCCGCAAGCCGACCGGCCCGAGCGATCACCTCGTCGGTCCCCTCCATAGCCTCGACAGCCACAACCGCTCGGTCCTTAACAACGATGGTCTGGCCAATGTCCAGCCCGGCCACGGCGTCTGCCATCCTGTAGCCGAATGCGAGGTCGGCCGCTTCGTCCGCGGTAGGCACGCGACGGGTCAACGTCCCAGCGGCAGCCAACAGCGGCTCGAGAAAACTGGTCGAGTTCACTAATTCGATCCCGTGCTCTTGGAGCACGTCCGCCACAGCCGCGATCAAGGCATCGGTGTTTCGGGTCCTGAGTCGGCTAAGCACGGAGAGTAGGGTGAGATCGGGCACCAGCCCGGCGAACAGCTTGGTGTGCTTGACCTGTCCCGCCATAAGCGCCCGCGACACACCGGCTTCCTTCAGAAACGTGATGCAACGTCCAAGTTGACCGAGTGACACCCAGTGGATCTCAGTCCCTGGCACGGCGGTTGCGGCTGACTCGAGCTCGGTGTCAGCCTCCCCACGAATCGCCACAACCGTTACCTCGTGCCCGAGATTGCTGGCCGCGGCCAGCGCGAGAAACGGAAACCGTCCGCTGCCAGCGATCAGACCAATCCGCATAGTGGTTGCGTCCGCTGTAATAGGTAATGACCGTTTCCTTAGGAGGAACTACTCATCGACTCCGACCGGCTCCATCCGTCGCGACGGACGTCGCAGATTGACACCCCGCTTCGACGTCCGGATAAACGCCAGCAAGTAATCGACCTCCGGGCACTTCAATGACGGATCAGTCTCGATGCGTCGCAGAGCGTACGTGGTGTTAAGCTTCGACTGTAACAGATACCGATAGGCCTTCCTGAGCTTGGCAACCGTTTCTGGTGAACACTCCCGCCGAACGAGGCCGATCGTATTGAGACCGTAAATGCGGGCCCGATTCCCGACGGTCCGTCCGTACGGCACGGCATCCTTGGTAATTACGGAATATCCGCCAACAAAGGCCTGGCGACCCACACGACAGAACTGATGCACACCCGAGTAAGCGCTAACGGCCGCTTCGTCTTCGACCACCACGTGTCCTCCGAGCGTTGCACCGTTCCCAAAGATGTTGCGGTTGCCGACAATGCAATCATGCGCAACATGGGCGTACGCCATGAACACGTTGTCGTCCCCAATAAGGGTCAGCCCACCACCGCCGCGCGTCCCGCGATGCACCGTGACACCTTCGCGGAACACGTTACGATGGCCAATAACGAGACGTGTCTTTTCGCCTTTAAATTTAAGATCCTGGGGGATTAACCCGATCGACGTAAACGGGAAGAACTGACAACCGTTACCGATTTCAGTATCGCCGTCGAGAACCGCCGAAGCGCCGACCCGACATCTCTTACCCAATCTCACGCCATGCCCGATCACAGCGTAAGGTCCCACGACGGTTCCGGCCCCGATCACAGCGCCAGGGTACACGATAGCCGTGTCGTGTATGTTTGATGCGCCATACTCGAACCCGATCAGGAGGTTGGCCTGCGCCACAACCTTGTTGTCCGTCTTGGCGACACCATGAACGACAGCCTCCTCCGTTGATCGCTCGCGGACGACAACCTCGAGGCTCAGTTGGTCGCCCGGTAACACCTGCCGGCGAAACTTCGCGTTGTCGACGCGTTTCAGAACCGCGCGCGCATCGCGGGAACCGTCGTCGCTGTCGTCCGCCAACAACAGGAGCGTGGCCACCTGCGCCAAGCTCTCGATCATCATCACCCCTGGCATCAGGGGGGTCCCAGGGAAGTGACCTTGGAAGTACTCCTCATTCACCGTGACATTCTTCACGGCGACCATGCGTGAGCCCGGGTCATGTTCCGTCACCGCGTCAACCAGCAGCGACGGATATCGGTAGGATAGACGGTCGAGGACGCGAGGGATGTCGAGGGACACGGGGCCTCAGGGCGATAAAGTCGCACCCGATAGTCAACAGATCGGGCATCGCCAGCGGATCAGTTTACCGAGTTCTAATCGCTGCGTCCACCAGTGAGGTCGCAATACCAGCGGCCGCCAGGCGGAACGGGCCTCGTCGCCGTGTACCATCGGAGCCCAGCTACCCCACTGGCTATCCGTCCAGCAAGACGATAGCGCAGGCGGCCAACTTGCTGTGGCTAAGAGCTGACGACGGCCGGCATCGTCGTGGAACCGGCTCTAGGGAGTGTCAGGGGCAGTGCTGTTGACGAGGTCGAGCAGTGCCTGCGTGACGTCCAAGGACGGGTCGGCCCACACCAGGCCCTGCTGGGCGCTGAAAATAAACAAAAACCCCTGTTCCGTAGCCAGCTGGTCAATAGCCGGAACCAGTCGTTCCTCGAACTGCGACTGGAGCTGCAGTTGCAACTCCTGAACCTCGATCTCGGCATCCTGGCTCATCCGTTGGATGTCTGCTTGCATATCGGCCGACGTCCGCTCAACATCTCGCTGCAGTCGTGTTATCTGTCGCTGTAGTGTCGCCGCCGCCTCCGGGCTGATCACGTTCTGACCCTGCTGCAGGTTTTGCTGTGCGTCCTGCAACTCTTGATTGAGAGCAGCAACCTCTCCCTGTCCTTCTGTGTTTCTGGCCTCAATCTCAGCCAGCTTTTCCTGGCTCAATGCGTCAACTTTAGTGTTGGCGTCCTGCCCTTCCGTGGACTCAGCGGCCACACGCTGAATGTCGACGTAGGCAAACGATGCACCCGTCGACCCAGTCGCCTGCCCGGCTGATGCCTCCGTGCCCATCCACCCAGTCGTGGCGATCATACCCACCGCAATGGCGGTTGTTAAGAATTTCATGCGTGCTGACCTCATCTGTTCTCGTTTACCGTTCTACAGTTGATATCCATCGTGAATTATTACGTGTGCTGCGATGCTAAAACATGGTTCCGACTGAAAAACGGAACACGGTTGCCTTCTGAGGTCTGAACCGATCGTCGTATACGCCCTCACGCTGAGGGTTCCAGGCGTAAATTAGTCGAAACGGTATATTGAGAACAGGCATAAAGAAGCGCATCTCGACGCCCGTAGACGTCCTGAACGACTCTCGGTTAAATTTGTTTCGAAAGTCCTGCACCTGACCTGTGTCGTAAAAGACCACGAGCCGGACCGGGTCCGCAATAGTGATCTGATACTCCCCATTGAACAGGAAGCTCTTGTTACCGCCGATCACCATCTTCCCCCGATAACTGTCGGGGTCCACGTCTTCGGGGTTCAGGTCGCCAACGGTCGGCCCAATTCGACGCATGTCGAACCCACGGATGGTATACTCACCGCCCAGCCAAAGCCGCTCAAAAATCGGCAACCGATCCGAGTTGCCAGTCGCAATGAATTGAAACTGTGTCCGGATGCCCACAATGGTCCGCGATGTATGCGGAAAATACCAAATCCCTTCGAGAATCGGCTTCCAAAACTTTGTGTTTCCGCCCAGACCCGCAAACTCCATCGTTGCGGAATAGCTCTTACCTGAGGATGGGAAGATGGGATGATCAATCGTGTCATGCTGCAGCGATGGAGCGATCTTGCTCACCGTGCGGCGACCCTGGCTCTCAAGCAACAACCCGTCCTGGAAAAACGGATTACCGATGAGCATGTCCGGGTCATCGAAAAACATTTGGTTCACATCGGTTACCGACGTTCCCTCGTAGCTATACGTCATAAACACCCGAGTAAACAGCGCGAGCGGTCGTCCAATCGTTACACTCCCACCCTTGGAGTCCTCTGAATACGCCCCCATCCACTCGATTCGGCGAGAGAACAGGTTGACCCCAGCGGACATGTTTCGATTAAAGAGGTACGGCTTGGTATAGCCCAGATTGATGTTGCTGAGACGAGACCCTTTCTGGAACGAGACGTTCAAATTCTCTCCGCGGCCGAGAAAGTTTCTCGTAGCGAAGGCCAACTGCCCGAAGAAGCCATCGAACTGCGAGACGCCGGCCCCGAACGTCAGTTGATTCAGGTTCTGCTCGGTCAACCGAACGGTCAGGTCGACTTCGTTCTCAGCGCCTTCGACGTTCTCGATCTCGACCGCTGACTCCTCGAGCGGCTCAAAGAATCCCAGCTGGTTTAAACGACGAATGCTATTCTGGAGCGCTTGGGTATTGAAGACGCCTTGCTCAAGGAGTTGCAGCTCACGACGGATCACCTCGTCGTGGGTGCTCTCGTTCCCGGCAAAGGTAATGCGGTTGACGAACTGCTGTTCGCCTTCCTGAATCCGCAGTGTCACGTCGACGATCGGATCCCCCTCCATATGCGTTGGCCGCTGAGCGTATGGATCGGCGCCCGGGGTCGGCCCATCCTCACCGGAATCGGTGATGGGGACCTCGCCGTTGCCCCCTACCGCATAATCAGGAGAATTCCGGCGCTGCAGATCCGGAAACACCGTCAACTCAGTGTAGCCGCGTCCCCCGTACACCTCACGTGCAATCGTCAGACCGTCGGCGACATCCTTCTGGCTGTAATACTCGCCCTCTTGGAGACTCCCGAAGATCTGGTCGAGGCCAGATTCCGTCAATACATCATTGCCGTCATACCGAACCTCTCCAATGCGATAGCGATCGCCCTCATCAACCGGAATCCGTAGCCGCATGCCGCGCGTTTTACCATCATCCGACGGTTCGAGATAGGTCGACTCAGGCGACCCCACCCTCGCGTCGATATAGCCTCGCTCCGTATAGTAAGCCACGATTCGGTCGGCATCCTCCTCGAACAACGCCTCCTTGTATGTTCCGCGACCGGTCATCCAAGAGAGGAACCATCGCTCCTTGATTTGTTCCATTTGGCCCTTGAGGTCGCCGTCGCTCAACTCTTCGTTCCCCACGAACTCAATATTCTCAATGTAAACCTTTGGGCCCGCACTCGTGTTGAACGTCAACTGCACAACGTTCGGCCCCCCTGTGAGATCGCTCAGTTCGTGACTCACCTCCGCAAACGGATATCCCTCCCTAGAGTACATTTCTCGAAGCAGCCCCTTCACCTGCTGTATTTTCCCCTCATCGAGAAACGAATCGATACGCATCGACAGGTCGTTGTCCGCCATCGCCGTCTCAATGTCAGTCCGGTCGACTTCGTCCGATCCCTCAAAGGTGTAGATCTTGACGCGCGCGCGCTCTTCAAAACGGAACGTGATGTGTTTACCGACTACACCGTTGTCATACGGTTGATCGATGACATCGATCACCAGATCGTCGAGAAACCCCGTGTCCCACATCCTACGGAAGTCTTCAACCAGGATTTGCTCGATGGCGTCTGTGTATGGCACCCACCTCCCCTGGCTCGGGGCGCTGACATGATCCTTGATCTCCATGTGGTACAGATAGGTCTCGAGATCGACGCCGGCGACGCCTCCCTGTGAATCGAAATTAAGCTCAAGGGTCCTGACGAGTGGTGGGGAATCTTCAGGGGGCTGAGCGGCCGGCGCCTGCCCACTCTCCTCCGCAGCCACCACGGCAGGCGCCATCGCCGACAGCTCTCCAGCAGTTAGCTGCGCGACGAACGCCGCAAAAACGCCGAGATAAACTCTCAGAAATTTACTCATCCTCAACGGTTGCGTCACCGACAGCGCTGGCATCGCGCGCGCGTAACGCCGACCTTCTAGTCTACGAGAACTTAGACGCATCAAGCCAGCTTGTGGCGTTCTACGCTACAGTTTGACCGGCCGTCCGACATGAGAGTGACCCGCCGTCGAGGTATATCTCGACATCGCCGCTCTGGAGATTGCCGCGGATGAGCTCCTCGGACAACGGATCCTCAACATACCGTTGAATCGCCCGTCGCAGAGGACGGGCCCCATAGGAGCGGTCCTTGCAGGTCGTCTCGATAATCCAGTCCACCACTTCCGGAGCCATCGACACTCGAAAATCACGGTCCACCAGGTTCGCGTTGAGCTGTGCAATTAACATCTTCGTGATCTGACGAAGATCATCATCCGACAGAGCCTCGAACACGATGATTTCGTCGACGCGATTGACAAATTCAGGATTAAAGGTTCGCTTAACCTCTGCCAGAACCATCTCCGACACGCTGCGCTGGATTTCGTGCACGTCGGAAGACTGAAACCCCATCGACGCCTTTTTCTGAATGTAGCGCGCGCCGATATTCGACGTCATGATGATAATCGAGTTCTTGAAGTTGACCCGGTTTCCCAATCCGTCCGTGAGGTGTCCATCCTCAAACACCTGGAGCAGAATATTAAAGAGATCAGGGTGGGCTTTTTCGATCTCATCCAGTAAGACGACTGAGTACGGATGGCGTTTCACCTTTTCCGTAAGTTGCCCGCCCTCTTCGTGCCCGACATACCCGGGTGGCGACCCGATCAACTTCGACACCGAGTGTTTTTCCATGTACTCGGACATGTCAAAGCGGATGAGCGCCGTGTCACTTCCGAACAAGAAGTTGGTCAACGCGCGCGCCAGTTCTGTCTTGCCGACGCCGGTCGGACCAAGGAACACGAAGCTTCCAACCGGCCGGTCTGGGGACTTCACACCCGCCCGGGAGCGACGGATGGCCCTGGCCAGCGCGGAGACCGCCTTCTCCTGGCTGATAACCCGGGTGTGAAGCTCCGCCTCCATATTGAGCAGCTTCGCGCTCTCGTCCTGATTGAGTGCAGTCGTCGGTACGCCTGTCCACTTCGATACGACCTCGTCGATGTCTAATTTCTCAACCTCGACATGGTGAGTTCCCGACTTCACGTCAAATTTCTCCCTCACGAACTGTAGGTTCTCCCGCGCCAGCACCTCTTGCTCGCGGAAGAACTGCGCGCGCTCATAGTCCTTCTGGGCAGTGGCGCTCTCTATTTGCTCGACCGCAACCCGGATACTCTTATTAATCTCGTTAAATTCCTCGCTATATCCGGCCTCGCTCAGCTTGGCGCGGGCACCGGCCTCGTCGATCAAATCGATAGCCTTGTCGGGAAGAAATCGGTCGGTGATATAGCGGCTCGACTGAAGAACGGCCGCCTCAATCGCCTCTGTGGCATAGATCACATGATGGAACGTCTCGTAGCGACCTTTGATCCCCATTAAAATCTGGAGCGTCTCGGCTTCGCTGGGTGGGTCGACCTTGACCGCCTGGAAGCGTCGCTCCAGGGATCGGTCCTTCTCAAGGTACTTGCGATACTCGGCCGGTGTCGTCGCCCCGATGCACCGAATCTCGCCGCGGGAAAGAGCCGGTTTGAGAATATTCGCTGCGTCTAGTGAGCCCTCTGCCGATCCCGCACCGACCAGGGTGTGCAACTCATCGATGAACACGATGATGTTGGGATTCCCCGATAACTCCTTCATGATCGCCTTGAGACGCTCCTCAAACTGTCCGCGATACTTCGTGCCAGCCACGACCAGAGAGATATCCAGGGCCAGGATCCGCTTGTCGGCAAGAAAATGCGGGACATCGCCGCTAGAGATCCGCTGGGCGAGGCCCTCGACAATGGCCGTTTTACCAACGCCAGGCTCGCCGATGAGCACCGCGTTGTTCTTGGTACGGCGGCAAAGCACCTGCTGCACCCGCTCCAATTCAAGACTTCGCCCAACGAGCGGGTCGAGTTGATTTTTTATCGCTCCGTCACTCAGGTCCCGGCTAAATTCGGCCAGGAGCGGCGTCTCTTTCACCCGTGTGAGTGTCGTATTCTCGTTCAACAGCTGCACGATATCTTCGCGAGCAGTGTTGAGCCGCATCCCTTTCTCGGACAAAAGTGAAGCCGCGGCAGATCGCTCCTCCCGAAGAATCCCTAACAGCAGGTGCTCCGTCCCGATGTGATTATGCAGGAGGCGATCCGCCTCTTCGGCCGCATGCTGGAGTACACGCTTCGTTTCGGTGCTAAATGGGATCTCGACTGACGTCGAGACCTTCTCCCGGAACACGGTTCGTCCCTCAATCTCCTTACGAATACTCTCGAGAGAAAGGTGGGACCGAGCAAAGATGCGACTCGTGAGTCCTTTACCCTCCCGAATCAACCCGAGCAGGAGATGCTCAGTCTCAATCGAGATGCTACCGAGCTGGCTGGCCTCATAGCGTGCAAAAAACAATACACGCCGGGCCCTCTCCGTGTATCGCTCAAACATCGCCGTGCACCCGTCAACGCCTCAATCCGTTAGATGAAACCTCTTCTTTGCATTATAAGGTAAAGGTCGAAGTAGGCAAATTCAGTTTTTCCAAAACAAGCAAGGACTTAGCGGGGTTCCAGACTTCTAAAGCTGGCCGTCAGGAGACCATCAGCCGACCATCTTGCAGCCGAAGTACTCGGTTACATGATTCGGCAAGCCGTGGGTTGTGGGTAGCGATCACCGACGTAAGACCATGCCGTCGATGCATGTCAAGAATTAGGAGATGGAGTGACTCCGCAGTCTTCTCGTCGAGGTCACCCGTCGGCTCGTCGGCGAGCAGTAGCAACGGACGCATCACGAGCGCCCTGGCCACGGCGACGCGCTGCTGCTCGCCCCCCGATAGCATACCTGGACGATGCGACATCCGATCGGTCAACCCGACTTGATCGAGTAGATCGCTTGCGCGGCGGGTCGCCTCGGTTGCCGGAAGCCTCGCAATGCGGAGCGGCATTTCCACATTCTCAAGGGCGCTGAACTCTGGTAACAGGTGATGGAATTGAAAGACAAACCCAACATGTCGGTTACGAAAGGCCACCAGATCCGCATCAGGGAGTGAACTCAGTTCGCTATCGCCAAGGGTGACTCGGCCGCTGTCCATTCGGTCGAGACCGCCAATCACATGCATGAGCGTGCTCTTGCCAACACCCGAGGCGCCCATGATCGCCACCATCTCTCCAGATTCGACCGACAGGTCGAGACCTCGAAGCACTACAAGCGGCTCGTCGCGAACGGGGTACGACTTGCGAAGGTCAGCGATCTCGAGGAATGACATGACGGAGAGATCACACGTGACGGAAGACTTTCAACTTCACGGTTACTGATATCTCAGCGCCTCGGCTGGATCCAGTCGCGATGCTTGCATCGACGGATACAGCGTCGCCAGAAAGCAGATCAACAATGCCGACACGATAATGAGGATAAAGTCGGTTGTTTCGATCGTAAACGGCAAATACGAAATTTGATAAACCTCCATATCTAGACGGATTAACTGATACCGATCGAGAATCGTCGATAGAAGGTAACCTCCCGCCGCACCGATCGTCGTGCCAACCGCGCCGATAATCACACCTTGCAACATAAAGATCTGCATAACGCTCGAGCGTCCAGCGCCCATCGTCTTGAGGATCGCGATGTCGCGACTCTTCTCCATCACTAGCAACACCAGTGACGCCACGATATTGAGCGCGGCCACCATCACAATCAAACCGATGGTGATGGAGATCGCCATCTTCTCGAGCCAGAGCGCGGAAAAGAGCGACTGATTCATCTCCGCCCAATCCAGCGTTAGATACGATGGCCCCAACTGCTCCTGAACGGAGGCCGCCACCTCACCAGACACGTAGATGTCGTCGACCCTGAGCTCCATCATCTGCACCTGGTCTTCCGCCAAGAGGCGCTTGGCGACATCGAGGGTCACAAAGCCGTAGGCATTGTCGTACTCGTAGAGACCGAGACTGAAAATTCCGACCACCGTGAGTCGCCGCGGACGCGGCATCATGCCCATCGGTGACAGTGAGCCATTGAGGGTCACCAGCGTGATGTCGTCACCAACAAAAACACCCAGACTATCTGCGACGCCGTCTCCGATCACGACACCACCCAGCGCAGGCCCGTCGACGGTCTCCAAATCGAAAAGGCTGCCGTGTCGTACAGACCGGGCCACCTCCGTTACGTTCTTGTCAAACTGCGGGTCGATTCCCTTGACCGTGATGAACGCTTCGCCATGCCGGCTCCGAGCTAAAGCCTTTCCAAGAATCGCCGGCGCCGCCGACACGACATGCGGGACTGTACCCAGGAGCTCAGCTTCCGCAGGGTAGTCCTGGTAACCACCGTCCGCCACCTTCCAGACGTAGACGTGTGCGGCCGAGCCAACGATGCGGTCGCGAAGCTCCCGCTGTAATCCCGTCATCAGAGCGACGGCGACAACGAGAGCCATAACTCCAAGCATCACGCCCAGCGTTGAAATGACCGAGATAAGCGAGATAAAAGCCTGCTTGCGACGAGCCAGCAAGTACCGCACGGCGACGTAAATTTCAAAGGGCGCGGACATCTCAATTAGTCTCAGTCCGACTCTCGTGTGTCGGTCCAGAGACGGACCGCATCAGCGGAAAGAGAATCACATCACGAATCGACGGGCTGTTTGTCAGGATCATTACGAGCCGGTCGATACCAATTCCCTCTCCCGCCACCGGAGGAAGCCCATACTCGAGTGCGCGAAGGTAGTCCTCGTCGATCGAGTGAGCCTCAAGGTCTCCCTGGTCACGCGCCGCACGCTGTACCTCAAACCGCCGACGCTGCTCGGCCGGGTCGTTGAGCTCACTGAACGCATTCGCGATCTCCATCCCTCCAATATAGAGCTCAAATCGCTCCACGGTTTCCGGATCATCGGGCCGCTGCTTTGAAAGGGGCGACACTTCGGTCGGAAAGTCGTACACGATGGTCGGCTGAATCAGCGCCTCCTCGCAGAGCGACTCGAACAGCTCCATCGTGATTCTGCCAGCACCCGCGCCAGAGGGCACCTCAATTCCCAGGCGACCCGCCAAGCCTGCCACCGTGACAGGGTCACGCAGATCTCGATCGCCGACCTCTGTCCCCAGTCGCTCCGTCACAGCCGCGCGCACAGCCCCGCGAAGGGCCACACGAGCGAACGGCACAGTAAATGAAATCTGATGATCACCGAACCTGCACACGGACTCACCCTCAGGTAACGCCTCGTGCACAACCGCCGCCAGAAGCTCCTCCGTCAATGCCATCAGCGCGGTGTAATCGCTATAAGACTGGTAGAACTCGAGCATCGTGAACTCAGGATTATGCTGGGTCGAAATCCCCTCATTACGAAAATTTCGGTTAATTTCATACACCCGTTCGATCCCACCCACAACGAGACGCTTGAGGTAGAGCTCAGGCGCGACCCGCAAATACAGTGGCATGTCGAGCGCGTTATGATGGGTCACAAATGGGCGAGCTAATGCGCCACCAGCCACCGCTTGCATCATTGGTGTCTCGACCTCCAAGTAACCGCGGGCATCGAGAAACTGACGAATCACCGCCAAGATCCGGCTTCGTATTTCAAATACGCGTCGGGTCTCTGGAGTCACGATGAGATCAAGGTATCGCTGTCGGTACCGTGTTTCCACATCGGCCAGACCGTGCCACTTCTCGGGAAGTGGGACCAGGCACTTGGATAGAAACTCGATGGCTCCGGCCCACACGGTGAGCTCCTTGGTCCGCGTCCGGAAGAGTCGACCGGAAACGCCCACAATATCGCCAAAGTCGAGGAGGCCATAAATCGTGAAATCGCGTTCCGATACCGAATCCTGACGTACGTAAACCTGGATGCGGGACCGACCATCAGAGAGAACGAGGAAGCTCGCCTTGCCGAAGCTCCGAATGGCCACGACCCTCCCGGCGACGGCTGTGTGCACAGGATCGGCGTCGAGCGCGTCGCCATCAGTCTCACCGTGGGTATCCACGAGCACCGACACTGCGTCGGTCATGGCAAACGACTGAGGATAGGGATCGACGCCGATTGCTCGAAGCTCAGCGAGATTGTCTCGGCGCTGCTGTAGCTGATCGCCTTCGCGTTCTTGGCTCATGTATCACTCGAAATATTTCGCTCTTCGAGGGTGCGGAAAACGCTGTCTAATACCCCGTTAACGAACGGCACGGTCTGCTCCCCGCCGTACGTCCTTGCAAGTTCGAGAGCCTCGTCGATAACAACCGCCGCTGGTGTGTCGGAGTAGGTGAACTCGTATACGGCCATCCGCATGATGAGGCGGTCAACAACTGCCAAACGCGAAAGTCGCCAATTCTTCGTGCTGGCTTCCAGCAAGGGGTCGATTTCTTCGACATGCTCGCTTGTCCCGGTCACCAGCGTGCGGGCGAAAGCCTGACGACCGTCTGGCCCCGGGTGAACAGTCCAGTAAAACTCACTGGCCTCGTCCAGACTCGCCCGATCGAGTCGACCGATCTCCCATTGATATAGCAACTGGAGCGCGGCCTCACGCCCGCGATGACGCTCGACCCCGCTCGGGTTACTCGTCATGATCTCGACGGTCCCAATTGTGTCGATTAAGGCTACGGACTACGTTAGCCAGCTGCACGGCTGCCATGGCCGCCTCCCAGCCCTTATTGTCTTTGCCGTCGCCCGCCCGCGCGACCGCCTCCTCGTAGGTGTCGGTCGTCAGAACACCAAAGCTGATCGGCACTCCAGTTGCCTGCGAGGCCGTGCCGACCCCGTGTGCCACCGCCGATGCCAAGTAGTTAAAGTGTGGAGTTTCACCCCGAATGATGCAGCCGAGACATACCAGAGCGTCAAATTGCCCGGTCTCTGCCGCTCGGCGGGCCGCAAACGGTACCTCGAACGCGCCTGGTACCCGGATGACCACGATTCGATCGGTAAGAGCACCGGCCTCTGCCAACGCCTCAACGGCCCCGCGCCTCAGCGCGTCGGTGACGGCCTCGTGATACACCGAGACAACCACGCCTACTCTCAGCGCAGTGGCGTCATCTGCTCCCGCTATAGTCGGTGTGTCTTTCACTGCCCCTTGAACCGTGCGCGACGTTTCTCAAGAAAAGCCTTGGTACCCTCACGCATATCCTCAGTCGCGGCGACAAGCCCAAACAGCGTTGCCTCCTGCTCGCACCCATCTTGCAGTGACATCTGCATTCCGCTCCGGACGACATCCAGAATGTACTGTAGAACCAAGGGAGGCTTTGAGGCCAAAAGCGCGGCGAGCTCGCGAGCCTCGTCACGCACGCGGTCGGCGGGAACCACCCGATTGACGAGACCCAGTCGCCACGCCTCGGTAGCATTGACCGACTCACCTGTCAGTAACATTTCAAGTGCGGGACCCAATCCTACAAGCCGCGGTAACCGCTGGGTACCGCCATAGCCAGGGAGTAGGCCTAAATTAACCTCCGGCTGCCCAAGCTTGGCAGTCTCGGCCGCCACTCTGAGGGTGCACGCCATTGCCAGTTCGAGACCACCGCCGAGGGCATAACCGTTCACAGCCGCAACGACCGGTTTTGTCGCCCGTTCAAACCGGTCGCACAACGCTTGGCCGCGCCGAGCCACCTCCCGCGCCGCCGTCGGGGTCAACTGTGACAACTCGGAGATGTCCGCACCAGCGATGAACGCCCGATCTCCCGCTCCGGTCAACACGATCGCTCGGACTGACGGGTCGTCACGCAATCTTAGAAGACAGTCGTCAAGTTCTTGGATCGTCGCCGCGTTCAGTGCGTTGAGTACCTTGGGACGGCTAACGGTGATCGTGGCCACGGCCTCGACCTGCTCGCAGGACAAATTTTCAAATGTCATCGTTATGTTCTCTGATCTGAGGAGAAAACTATACTCCACGCCCAGATGATAGCCACGCCGCCACAGGCGCCAATCGCATCGGCGATGACATCTCGCACATCCGCAAACCGCCCAGGCACAAACGACTGATGATATTCATCGCTTATGCCATAGAGAACAGCGAGGGCGACCGCAACCGTAATTGAGCGCGGGGTAACACCAGACCACCGCGCACTTGAGAGCGCACGTAGCATGAGGATACCCAAGGCGGCGTAGGCGATGGCATGCGCAGATACGTCAGAGAGGCCACTGGGAAGGTACGGAGCCGGCCGCGCTGAGAGCCCAAAGATCACCGCCATCAACAATACCGCCGGGCCCCAGACCCACAGGGCGCGGCTCATCGGCACCATCTCCCGAAGAACAACGTCCGGGTCACAGCGGAAACGGGAACATCAGCCACCCCAGGACAACGCCCGTGACGGCGAACCCCGCAAAAAGCATGGCTCCAAATCTAAACTGCTCTTTGACATCGTCCTTCGTCAACAGAGCGAGCACAAGTGACACGAAGCAGGCAAAGAGCAGCATCAATCCAACGTGGCTTTCCAGCATCACCACCTCATTTTCGTCCAAGGGCAATATCGTAGACATCGAGGACGACGAGGGCATTCAGAAGGCCGGCGACGACGAGAAAAGAATTGCCATACTCATAGGTCACCGCTACGACTCGTCCCTCGCCAAAACCTGCCACTCTCGCGATGATGTACGGTGCGCCGATTCCCAGGTCAGCTAGTGCCGCCAACGCCACGAGCGGTTGCGAAAGATCGAAAGCAAAAACTTGGCCGCCGAGCCACAACCCGGTCGCATACATCAGCGGCAATACAACCAGAAAGACAGTGCCCTTCTGCCGCGACCCGAGCCACAGGTGTCCGGCACCGGGCACGACCCATGCCAGCGTACAAACGAACGCGGCCAGGTTCGATGCCGGAGGCTTTGGTTGTTGTCGGGGCATCACTTCGGACCGTGTCTAGTCAGATTCGTCAATCGATCCGCCCAGTGCAAGTCCAACAACCCAGACCACGCTGACACCCAGCGGCACCGCCGACACTGCACGAGCCAGGTTGGTCGGGTGTAGGAATCCGGCCAGCTCGGCGCCAGCTGTCGCAACGGTCGGAGTGGCTGCCACCAGCAGAACCATTCGAACGACGCGGGTTGACCAGCTCGCACGAGACTGCTCCGTGGACCTTCCTCGGCCCGCGCGCTGGCCTCCACTTCCCAGCGCCAACACAAGACCTAGCGGCGCCAGCACATACAAGCCGCTGCAGCGGGCACACACTGGCATCTGAGCGTCCCACAAATAGAAGGAGCGGGTTGGCTGCTGATGGCACACGACCCCACCGACGACATACATTGCCGCTGCAGTGACAGCGCCGATACCTTGGGGGCGATCGTGGGCCAGAAAGTATGGAGCCGCGACAAGCATGGCCGCCCAGACGCCAACAAGCAAACCGACGCCAAGTGTGACAAACCGTCGAGTGCCCATGACGTATACCCTTCTACTAGAGCGCCTCAAAGTGAGTCAGGCGCTTGAATTCCGTAAACCGCCGCTTGACCCGTGGTTCCGTCAGGGTGGTCAGACGATCGAGGCCAAAATCTTCGACGGCGAAGGACGCCATGGTACTCCCGGCGACAATCGCCTGCGTCACGGCCTCGTCCGTAATAGCCGGGGCAGCCGCCAGATATCCGACAAATCCCCCGGCGAAAGTGTCACCAGCGCCGGTCGGATCACGAACGTCTTCGAGCGGTAGACCTGGAACGGCAAAGAAGCCATCGTCCCGGGTCATCAAGACGCCGTACTCGCCGCGTTTGATTACGACCCGCTGCGGTCCCATCGCTTGAATCACGCGCGCCGCTTTCACGAGATTCGCCTCCCCACTGAGTTCTCGCGCTTCGGTGTCGTTGATCACTAGGACGTGCACCCGCTTTAGAACTCTCCGTAGCTCGTCTGGCGCACCCTCGATCCAGTAGTTCATCGTGTCCAGAGCGACGAATTCTGGCGCCTCGACCTGGTTAAGCACATCAAATTGAAGCGACGGATGGATATTCGCGAGAAAGACGAACGGACTATTCCTGAAGCTATCTGGAATCTTCGGTCGAAACTTTTCGAATACATTCAGGTGCGTGTAGATCGTTTCACGGGTGTTTAAGTCGACGTTGTACTCGCCACGCCAGCGAAACGTCTTGCCCGCAACCCGCTGGAGACCATCGAGATCTATACGACGCCCTGCAAATACTGCCAGGTGTTCGTCCTCAAAGTCGTCACCCACCACTCCCACTAATCGGACGTCCGTGAAAAACGATGCCGAGATACTGAAGTAGGTCGCCGCGCCTGCCACGACACGAGATACTTCGCCAAACGGCGTTTTGACGGAATCAAACGCTACGGAGCCAACGGTCAGAATCGGTCGCATGCGGTTCTCCGGATGGCGGCCTACAAGTATTTCTCGACGATCGGGGCTAGGTCTTGCTTCGTCTGGTCTGGAATCGCTTCGGGGCGGGTGATGATAGCTGCCGACAGCGCCGACGCGCACTCACAGGTACGGTCCACCGGTAACGCCGCAACCATGCGCCGAATCACCCGCGTCGCCGTTGTGGCATTCTGCAGGAGGTTCTGCACGATCATGTCGACAGTCACATGGTCGTGATCGGGATGCCAGCAGTCATAGTCCGTCACCAGCGCCAGCGTGGTGTAGCAAATTTCGGCCTCCCGCGCGAGCTTCGCCTCCTGCACATTGGTCATGCCAATGACATCCATCTCCCACGATCGATAAAGTCGCGACTCGGCCAGTGTCGAAAACTGCGGACCCTCTATACACACATAGGTGCCCCTACGATGGACTGTCGCGCCGACCGCCTCGGCCGACTCGGACGCCATCCGGCTAAGCGTGGCGCACAAAGGGTGAGCAAACGTGACGTGAGCGACCAAGCCTTGACCGAAGAACGTGCTGGCACGGCCACGAGTCCGATCGAGGAACTGGTCGGGCACGACGATGTCCAGCGGTCGGTACTTCTCCTGGAGGCTGCCGACGGCACTCGCAGACACCAGCCACTCCACTCCCAACGTCTTGAAGCCGAAAATATTGGCCCGGAAGTTCAGCTCTGACGGCAGTAGGCGGTGGCCGGTACCGTGGCGGGCGAGGAACGCCACTCTTTGCCCGTCGAGTGTCCCCACCAAATATGGCGCCGACGGCTTGCCAAACGGCGTCGTCAAAACCACTTCCTTGCGGTCCACAAGCTTCTCGATGTCGTAAAGACCGCTGCCTCCGACGACACCAATGCGGATCGGTTCGGATATAGGATCGAGAGTCATAGGTCCTCAATCGGGAGTCGTTGATGGTCGCCGGCCATGAGCCGATGGTTATCGGTGTTCAGTCACTGATCCTACGTCGAGGCGAGCCTCCTGACCACCGACTGGCAGCCAGCCACTCACGACTGTTCCTTCAGCTCGACCAGCACCCCGTGTGTGCTGGAGGGATGAATAAAAGCGACTCGCGCCCCCTCTGCTCCAGCACGTGGAATTTCGTCGATAAGACGAACACCTCGCTGTTGGAGTTCGACGAGAGCAGCGGTTAGATCGTCGACCCTGAGCGTGACGTGATGCAACCCAGGGCCCCGCCGATTTATAAACTTCGCGATTGGAGAATCGTCCGCCGTCGCCTCCAGAATTTCGAGCGCCGTCGACCCGGTCGAAACGAAGTGCGCCCGGACTCCTTGGGACAGCACTTCCTCGACCGCGGTGACCTCAAGACCCAGCGCATCGCGAAAGAACGCCAATGACTCGTCCAGCTTGGCCACGGCAATCCCGATATGGTCGAGCACCGCTTTCATCCGGAACGCTCCATGATTTCAGCCGCCGCCGTGTGCGGATCGACGTCTCGACGGGTAATCCGCTGGACCGCTTCCTCGATCGCTGCTCGAATTTCTTCGTGTCGCTCAAGACGTGAGACAAACTGGTGGCTAAGCGCTTCCCGCAGACGGACCTCAGCTCTTGATCGCATCCGGTCACCGTCGTGGTCGTGACGCTCAGCGAACATCTCCACGGCGTCGAGCAACGCAGTAACCCCCGTGCCGTGGGCAGCTTCGGTCTTAAAGACCGGCGGGCGCCACTCCCCCTCTTCGTATGCTTGAAGCATCATTACGGCCTCGATCTCACTGACCGCACGGTCTGCCCCATCACGGTCCGCCTTGTTCACGACGAAGATGTCGGCAATCTCCATGATGCCAGCTTTGATGGCTTGCACGTCATCACCGGCACCAGGAACCATCACAACGATTGAGACATCTGCCGTCCGGGCAATATCAACCTCGCCCTGTCCGACACCAACCGTCTCGACGATGACCACGTCGTGGCCGGCAGCGTCAAGGATGACCGTGGCGTCGTTCGTGGCCTGGGCCAGCCCTCCAAGGTGTCCGCGTGAGGCCATACTCCTAACATAGACGCCGGAGTCGCCGGCATGAGACTGCATCCGGATGCGGTCGCCAAGCACGGCCCCTCCGCTGAAGGGGCTTGTTGGGTCGATGGCGAGAATACCTACCGTTCTCCGCCGACGACGCCACTCGCTGGTCAAGCAATCGACTAGCGTACTCTTCCCTACGCCCGGTGCACCCGTCACACCGACGATCTGTGCTCGGCCACCACGGCCGAACAAGCCCCGGATCAACATCAAACCCTCGGTCGATCCGTTTTCGACCAGCGTGATACCGCGGGCTATGGCCCGCTGGTCGCGGGCGAGGATACCTTCCGCGAGGCTTTCAGTCGTCACGTTGTCTTTCGTGCCTAGAGCGGCTGAGACTGTATCATACAGATTCCTCCCTGCGACCACTGTCGATCTGGCCCTGGCCTGACGTTTGACACGGCACCGTAAACGTCCCACCATTTACACTGGAGACCGAAATCACATGTCTCGTCCGCTCTCTCTTTTCGTGCTGGTGACCCTGATCCTGGGAATCTCCCATACCGCGTCCGCTGACATCACAGCCTTTTTCGGTTCGACAGAGTCTCCGCGCCGGACTGTGCGGGGTGGGGCGATCGGTATCTCGCTGGCGATCGTGGGATTCGAACTCGAATACTCAGACACGTCCGAACACACCAAGATAAACACTCCGGCACTCCAAACGAGCATGTTCAACTTGCTCGTGCAGACGCCGTTTCAGGTGTCAAGGCTGCAGTTCTACGGGACCATCGGCGGCGGGCTCTATCGCGAACGAATCGGCATCCGTGTAAACACCGGACTCGGCGGTAACATTGGAGCCGGCCTCAAGATCTCACTTGTGGGACCCATCCGGGTTCGGATCGACTATCGAACATTTCGGCTTCGTCACCACTTTACCGACCGCACTAGGCAGAGGGTATATGCGGGGTTGAACATCGCCTTCTGAGCCGGCATCGCCAACTCGACAATTAATCCACGAACGTACAGACGTCTGGCTGATGGCGCCGAGCCGACAGCCCGGCTCACCACCCTCTCTCAGACCTACCGCGACTAAAAGTCGACAACCAGGTCGAGGTTGACCATGTTCTGGCCCCCCGCAAACGACCCGTTGTACGTCTCGAACAGCGCCTGCGCCTCGTCCGGAAACGCTTCGCTCAGCATGTACGAGACTCTGTAGTCGGCACCCACCACCGCAGGGTCGAGGAACCAGACGTACAAGACGCTGTTGTTTGGACCCGGTTCTTTGGCGCGATACACCTTCCAGCCCTCGGCCTGGCGGTTCCGCTCCGGGACTTCACTGTTCTGAAGGCCCTCACGCAACCTGCGCATCACTCCTTCGAATGCTTCGGCGTTTTCCGCGTTCACGTAGTTCAGCATCAACCCGGTAGTGGAACTGAATGTCCGTTCGTTTTGAGCTTCTGCCGTACGTGTGGTGAAGACCGAGCCAAGCACGACACCGACCACAAGCGTGCCAACCAGGGCACTCCCCACCCACAAATTTCTCCGCCATGACTTTTGATCTTGCAACGAGAGCATCTCTTTGGCCTCCTTATCAAGCTCGCAAACGACCGGATACAATAGCGTACGCTTCGCCTAGACGAAAGCTTCCATTATTTCATTGGCTACCAGCATACCCTGCCGCGTTAGCTTAAGTCGTCCAGACTCGTGGACAAGCAGACCCTCCGCGATAGGGGATGCTAGCTCTGTCCCGTATTTACGCATCACGTCCACACCGTAATGTCGCGAAATCGACTCGAGGTCGAGCCCATCGGTCAGGCGAAGGCCCGTGAACAGCATGTCACCGAGCCGCTCTGAGGGACTGAGTGAACGCCGATCGAGAGCCGCCGGACGCCCATCGGTTACAGTCTCGATATAGCGATTCGTTTCTGACAGATTCCTCCAGCGGGCACCACCACGGGTAGAATGGGCACCACAGCCGAACCCCAACCATTCGCCGTCGCGCCAATACTTAAGGTTGTGACGACACTGCCATCCCGGTCGGCACACGTTGGAGATCTCGTACTGCTCATAGCCACCCTTATCAGTGACTTCCAGCGCGTCAAGATACATCTGAGCCGCATCCTCGTCAGGTGCCAGCGACCAGCCGCGTCGAAACATGTCATCCCGTAGCGGAGCGTTCGGATACAACTCAAGCAGATAAAGTGATGCGTGGTCAGGACCAAGCTCGAGCAACGCCTCGATCGACTCGCGGCAGTCCACAGCGGTCTGATCTGGAAGCCACAACATTAAATCAAGGCTGATGTCAGCATACCCGACCGTGCGCGCTGCACGCACGGCGTCCTTGGCCCGACTCGCCGTGTGCCTCCGCCCTAGTCGCTGGAGCTCAGGATCCCGAAACGATTGCACACCAAAGCTGAGTCGAGTCACACCCGACTCCCGCCATCCCACCAGCCGAGACATCGTCGCCGACTCTGGATTGACTTCCAGACTCACCTCGGCCGACGGGTTAACGGCAAACACGTCACGACACACGTCGAGGATTCGTTCGACTTCGTCTGGATCAAGAAGCGAGGGCGTTCCCCCGCCAAAGTAGATGGTATCCACCGCGGCGCCGTCGCCGATCGTGGTGATCTCGGTTGTTAGCGCATCGACGTAACGCGTTTTAAGGTCTGAGTCGAACAGACCACGATTAAAGTTGCAGTAGTTACAAATCGACTCGCAGAACGGAATATGGAGATAAAGACCAAGCGGCTCGCTCTCAGACACGCCCGAGAACTTCAAGCGTGATCCACTAGTTACTCGCCTTGCCACCCGACCATCCAAGCTCAAGCTGTCCATCCTTCTCTTTGAGCTGCGCTCGGGCCCGAACTGACGTACGCCGCGGCAAACGTCGATGTGGCCGCGTCTTCTGATCCTTCCAGCGTCGGAACAAATCGTCGGAACTTGGCGCATACTCGAAGTCTCGATAGTCTGGTCCGGCGTACTCCAGAAAATCGCACATCTCCCGCAAACGGGAATGCATCCGAAATCCGACCCTCACAAGCAACGAGTCGATGTCGTCGGTGTCGGGCACGTCCTCGTAGTTGGAAGTGAAAATCGTCGGCTTTCGGTCGTTATATCGTGTGTTGACGATCAGGTTCATCGTCTCTTCCACCCAGTCCGTTGGTCGCTCGGCGCCGAGATCGTCGAGTACGAGCAACTCGGCATTCATGACCCACCCAAGTACGTCGGCCTCCGAGGTGCGTGTCACCGGGTTATACGTGCTCCGAATCGTGCTCAGCAACGAGCGTGTATCGAAGTACACACCTCGAATACTCTTCTGTATGATGACGTCGCGGAGGACGGCGACCGCGAGGTGTGTCTTCCCGATACCAGGCGGGCCGATTAATAGCAGTCCTTTCTGGACCACCGGAAACGCCGCCGCGAATTCCTCCGCCTTCTTTACCGTCCGGAGCAGTTGCTCGTTCGGATAGGTGACAAAAGCTGAAAAATCACACTTGTGATAGCGGGAGGGGATGTTCGCCTCTTTTAACAAGTCCTGCGTCACCCGCTGTCGCCAACACTCACAACGCTCGACGCGTTCAACACCGTCAATATCGTGAGAACGCCAGCCGGTATCGTGACAGCTCGTACAGGTCATTATCACTCTGGTGGTTAAGGGATCGTGAGAGCCCCTACAGGATACCCCTAGCGTCACGAGTATGAAACCGCGATTATCGTCGTGAGAGCAACCCGTGGCCGAGTGGGACTACTGATCGCGACCTCGGTGTCCTGAAACTCGTGGAGCACCTTCGCGATGCGTTGACGCTAGACTTGGATCGCGGCGCAGAGCGCTAGGACGTGGTTGAGCGCTTGCGCGGGCCAGACTTGGCGGTGGGCGTAACGGGTTCGATCCGGATCTGAGGTGTCGCCCGAACGAGGCTCGACGGGGTCGCCTTGACCATCGCCGTTCCAAGACGTTCCTCCCAGTCGCCCAGACCTGGCGCCATCTCCCGCTTCACGTAAGCCATGAACTCGTTCACCTCTCGTTGCATCTGGTCCATCTTGCGGCGCATGTTCAGGATGATCTCGACGCCCGCGAGGTTGACCCCCAGGTCGCGGGTCAGCGTCAGTATGGCCTCGAGCTGCTCCAGATCCTCCTCTGAGTAGAGTCGTGTGTTGCCATCGGTGCGAGACGGTTTCAGAAGTCCCTCCCGCTCGTACAGCCGCAGCGTCTGAGGGTGAATGTCGTAGCGCTGCGCCACGACGCTAATCATAAAGTAGGCTTTACCGGGCTCTTTAGGAAACATCCCTGTCACTCGATAAACAAGTCGCTTCGCACATCGGTCGAATGAATCTGCCCAAACTCCCGCAGTAGCTGCTTCGACCGTTCGTCTGTCACAGACGGTAGCACGAGCTTGACGGTCACAATCAAGTCTCCCCGCTCTCCAGTCCGTGGGGACGGCGCGCCCTGGTTCTTCACACGAAATCGCTGACCGGATGACGTGCCAGGAGGGATCCGAAGTCTGACCTGGCTCTCGACTGTCGGCACATCGATGAGGGCCCCAAGTACCGCCTCGCTGACACTGATCGGAACCTCAAGCCGCAGATCATCACCATCCCGAACGAACAACCGGTGAGCCCCCACCGTGGCCGTGATATAGAGATCTCCGGTGGCTCCTCCTCCGCGACCGGCATGTCCTTTGCCTGGCACCCGCATCCGGGCACCGTCAGCTACCCCTACCGGAACGTGGATGGAGATCTTCTCCGTGCATGACATGACGCCCTTGGCCCGGCAGGATCCACACGGTTGCTGGCGATGACGCCCTGTCCCGCCGCAGGCCGAACAGGACTTCGTGAACACCATATGCCCCCGTCGCCAGCGTTTGTCTCCAGAACCTTGACAATCCGCACAGGGCGTTTCGGCCGACCGCCGCAGACCGGTCCCTGCGCACGCCGTACAAGCAACGAGCCGTGTCACCATCATAGTCCGCTCGGCACCCATCAGCGCTTCCTCGAAGCTCAGCGTTATGTCGGCGTGTAGGTCGCTCCCCGTCAGAGTCGGGATAGCCTTGTGATCACCAGTCTCCTGAAGAACCTCAGAAAACAGCTCGGCGAAGGTCGCCGACGCACCCTGTACCGGAGCGGAAAAGTCGAACCCATGAAACTCGATGGAAGCACCTGGACGTTGCGGTGACTGGGGACCATGTGCGTCATACGTTTCCCGACGCTCGGGGTCGGTCAGGGTGTCGTACGCCTCGGTGGCGCGATGATAAAATGCGGCGGCCTCGTGGTCACCAGGATTGATATCGGGGTGATATTTCCGTGCTAGCCGTTTATAGGCCCGTTTAACCTCGTGCGCCGAAGCCCCACGGTTCACACCAAGGATCAAATAGAAGTCCATCACCGGCGACTCCGCTAGCCTTTGTCGTCCTCGACAACCTCCGCATCGATCACGTCTCCGCTCTCACCAGACGTCGCCCCATCGGAGGAGGGGTCGGACGGAGTGCCACCCCCAGATTCCGATGGCGTTTCAGCCGTTCCGGCCTGCTGGTAGAGTTGCTCGGCTGCCTTATGTTGCGCGGCGGTCAGCTGTTCTACCGCCTCCGTGAGCGCGTCAACATTACCCCCCTCGACAGCTTTCTTCACCGCGTCGATCGCCGTCTCGATAGGCTGGCGGACCTCGTCCGACAGCTTCTCCCCTGATTCGCTGATCATGCGCTCGGCCGCGTAGACCACCTGGTCCGCCCGGTTACGCGTCTCGACTTCATCCTTCTTTGCCTTGTCCTCATCGGCGTGAGCGTCGGCCTCTTTCATCATTTGGTCGACCTCTTCCTTGCTCAGTCCACTGGAGGCGGTGATAGTGATTTTCTGTTCCTTCCCGGTACCGAGGTCCTTGGCCGACACATTGACGATCCCGTTGGCATCAATATCGAACGTCACCTCGACCTGTGGAACGCCTCGTGGTGCCGCGGGTATGCCGACCAGATGAAACTTGCCCAACGTTCGATTTTTCGCCGCCATCGAGCGTTCACCCTGCAGCACATGTACCTCGACACTAGTCTGGCTGTCTGCCGCCGTCGAAAAAATCTCCCCTTTGCGAGTCGGAATCGTGGTGTTACGAGGCAAAAGTTGAGTCATGACCCCGCCCAGTGTTTCAATTCCGAGCGACAGAGGTGTCACGTCTAGCAGCAGTAAATCCTTTACTTCGCCCGACAGCACACCCGCCTGCACGGCTGCACCAATAGCGACAACCTCGTCCGGATTGACACCGCGGTGAGGCTCTCGGTCGAAGAGTGCCTTGACCAGCTCCTGCACTTTAGGCACTCGGGTCGATCCCCCAACCAAGACGACCTCGTCGATATCAGACGGCTTCATCCCGGCGTCCGAGAGGGCCTGCTCGGCCGGGCCAACCGTCCGCTTGAGCAGGTCATCGACCAGCTGCTCGAATTTAGCTCTGGTCAGTTTCCGTTGAAGATGCTTCGGACCCGATTCGTTGGCCGTCACGAACGGTAGATTGATTTCTGTCTCCACCACGGTAGAAAGTTCCATCTTGGCCTTCTCTGCAGCTTCCTTGAGCCGCTGCAGCGCCATCTTATCCTTGCTTAGATCGATCCCTTCGTCGGCCTTAAACCCGTCGACGATCCATTCGATGATCCGCTGGTCGAGGTTGTCGCCACCAAGATGCGTGTCGCCGTTGGTCGCCTTGACCTCAACCACACCTTCACCCACCTCGAGGATCGAGATATCAAACGTTCCACCACCAAAGTCGTAAACCGCGATCGTTTCATCCTTCTTCTTGTCGAGACCGTATGCCAGAGCAGCTGCAGTCGGTTCGTTGACGATCCGCATGACTTCGAGACCGGCGATTTGACCCGCGTCTTTGGTGGCCTGCCGCTGCGCGTCGTTGAAGTAAGCAGGAACCGTGATGACCGCCTGCTCCACTTTCTGACCTAAGTACTCCTCCGCCGCCTGCTTTAACTTTTGCAGTATCATCGCCGAGATCTGAGGCGGGGAATGTTCGGCGGCATCGGCATGCACGCGTGCATCGCCGTTAGTGGCCTTGACGACCTCGTACGGTACCATTTTCATCTCTTCGGATACTTCGTCAAAGCGTCGTCCCATGAATCGCTTTATCGAGAAAATGGTGTTCTCTGGATTGGTTACGGCCTGGCGTTTTGCGACCTGACCGACGAGTCGCTCATCGCCCTTGGCGAATGCCACGACCGAAGGGGTAATTCGGCTGCCTTCAGGGTTGGTGATGACCTCAGGCTCACTACCCTCCATGACCGCCACAACCGAGTTAGTCGTTCCCAAATCTATCCCAATAATCTTGCTCATCGTCTGCTTCCCCGCTCTTAAGTAATGTTCTAGAGCCTTAAATTATATAGCAAACATGATTATATAATATGAGTGTACATTTATCATATAGTGAGCGGATCAGAGCCGTGTTCGGCTGTGACCGCCCAATAACCACACTAACGGTCTGATTACAAATCTAAAGCTAGAACACTAGAGAGATGGTCTTCGAGCCGTGTACAATATTTGAACCCGATCGGATAAACGATTCTCAGAGACTGAAACATGGCGAGGAAGAAGAATCTGAAGACAAAATCATTGGTCCAGCGGGTACTCGTGCTTGGTGCATTTGCCATCGTGGCTCTGCTGGGGATACTGAGTGGTGTGCTATTCGCCTACTCACCTGACCTGCCGGAGATCTCAGAGCTTGACGGGTACACTCCAGGAACAATCACCCGCATCCACGATCGATCCGGAGTGCTGATCGGTGAATTCGCAACACAGCGGCGCCTCATCCTCAGCTACGACGAGATCCCGGAAGTTTTTCGGAATGCCATCATCGCTGCCGAGGACGGAGATTTCTTCAACCACGTCGGCTTCAACATCCCCCGCATCGTTTTGACTATGGTCTCGAACGTCATCAAAGGAGACCTAACTGCCGCCGGCGCCAGCACCATCACGATGCAACTCGCCCGCAACGTCACACTGAAAGGGGAGAGTCTTGGTCTCCAGAAGACCTGGCAGCGCAAGCTTCGGGAAGCCTACTACACGGTTCACATTGAAAAGCGGTACACGAAACGCGAGATTTTCACGCTCTACGCCAATCAAATGTGGCTCGGCACGTCCTCCCACAGCGCTTACGGCGTCGAGGCGGCCTCGCGTCTGTACTTCGGAAAGCCGGCGCAAGAGCTCGAACTTGGTGAAGCGGCCATGATTGCCGGCATCCACCAAACACCGTCGAGGCAAAGCCCTCTCGTCAACATGGAACTGGCACAGAGCCGCCGCGATTATGCGCTGCAAAGGATGGCGACTGAGGGCTACGTCTCCACGGAAGAGGCCGCCGAGGCCATGGCGCAGCCGATTAGACTGGCCGAAAGAACCGTGCGAAGCAACTCGATTGCACCGTACTTTATCGAGGAGGTTCGCCAACACTTGGAGAAGGAATACGGTGCCACTCGTTTGTATGAGGAGGGCCTGAGTGTCCACACGACACTCGACGCTCGGCTACAAGTAGCGGCCAATCAGGCAATTGCCAATGGTCTTCGGGCACACGACAAACGCCGAGGCTTCCGCACCCCAGAGCGAAATATTCTCGACGAAGTTGCCGTCGAGGCTGACACTGAGGCCGCCGAGAAAGTCCTGGCCTCCTACAAGGACAGCCGATGGGTGTTCGCGATGGGCGCCGATGATATCGTCCCAGCGGTCGTCACGAGCGTGGACCGTGACGCCATGCAGGTTCGCTTCGGACCGTATACGGCAACGGTCGTCCCTAAAGGCCTGAGGGCACTCCCATCGGGTGAAACCGAGGGGTTCCGAGGAATCGGACGGACACCGGCCGACCAACTCGTGCGGCCTGGCGATCTGATCGAAATCAAGATCACGGCACTCGATACAGCCGACGCCAACGGGAATGAACTCGCAAAACCAACTATCGAAGCCAAGCTCGAACAGGAGCCGCTGGCGGAGGGCGCCCTCTTGGCGATCGAGAATCAGACGGGGCGGATTCTCGCCATGGTGGGGGGCTATAACTTCGAACGTAGTAAGTTTAACCGCGCGACTCAAGCCTATCGCCAGCTCGGGTCTCTCTTCAAAGGCGTACTCTACGCGGCCGCAGTCGATCAGGGCTTCACCGCTGCGTCTATCGTGCTTGACGAGCCGGTCAGTTATGATGTCGGTCCAGACCAGGACCCCTACGAACCGACCAACTACGACCTCACATACGAGGGACCGATCACCCTGCGGCGGGCACTAGAGAAGTCTCGCAATGTCCCCGCCGTGTGGATTATGAAACAAATCGGACCAGAAACGGTCGTAGACTTCGCCAGGCGTCTTGGGTTTACTTCTCCAATTCCTCCGTTTCTCTCTGTGGCCCTAGGCTCAGCGGAAACTACGCTACTGGAGGTCACGAGCGCTTACTCGGCATTTCCGAACCGAGGTACGCGTATGGTTCCATATCAGATCGAGCGGATAGTGGATCGCGCGGGTGATGTACTGGAAACCTCGCGTCCGGTCCCGCAGGATGCACTGCGACCAGATACGGCGTACATCATGGTGAGCCTCATGCGAGGCGTCGTCCAGCGGGGCACTGGGGTACGCGCGTCAAGGCTGGGCTGGCCTCTTGGTGGAAAGACCGGCACCATGGATGATTACACCGACGCCTGGTTCGTCGGGTTCGATCCAGACATCACGGTCGGGGTCTGGGTCGGCTATGACGAAAAGAAGACGCTGGGCGACACAGAAGAGGGTGCGCGGGTCGCGCTCCCTATCTGGATTGACTTCGTTCGCGCACATATCGATGGCCGCGAGGCGCCCCGAGGGTTCCGCACGCCCAACAATATCGTCTTTAGGTCAATCGACTCTACGACGGGCGATGTCACAGAGCCGTGGTCGAGAGGCGCCCTGCAAGAAACGTTTATCGCGGGCACCGAGCCGGGTGCCGCCCTCTTCCAATGACCGGAGGCCGTACTCACTATCGACCGGTTGGCTTGGTCGCGCACCTTTAGGTCAGGTCTCATTGGCTCCGCCGCCATCGCCCAAGGTGCCGGCCGCCTTCTGCATGAGATAGGTCTTGATAAAACCGTCGAGGTCACCATCGAGGACACGGTCGACGTTGCCGACATTCATCTTCGTTCGGTGGTCCTTGACCAGCCGGTACGGATGCAGGACATAGCTTCGGATCTGACTACCGAAGGCGATGTCCTTCTTTTCTCCCCCGATTTTCTCCATTTTCTCCTGCTGCGCCTTGATCTTGACATCGTAGAGACGCGCCCTGAGCACGCTCATCGCAGAAGCGCGGTTTCGGTGTTGTGACCGCTCGTTCTGACACGAGACCACAATCCCGGTGGGCAGGTGGGTGATCCGAACCGCAGAGTCCGTCACGTTGACGTGCTGTCCGCCGGCTCCGCTCGACCGGTAGGTATCGATCCGAAGATCCTTACCATCAACCTCAACCTCCACGTTCTCCGGGAGCTCTGGCCACACAAAGACCGACGCGAACGAGGTATGTCGCCGGGCAGCCTGGTCGAAGGGTGAAATACGAACAAGGCGGTGAACGCCCACCTCGGCCAACAGTAGGCCGTAGGCATAGTCCCCCTTCACGGTGACCGTCGCGGCTTTAATTCCAGCCTCATCGCCCGGTTGATAGTCGATGATGTCTCGTGTCAACCCTCGGCGCTCTGCCCAACGAAGATACGCGCGAAGCAGCATCTCCGCCCAGTCCTGAGACTCGGTCCCGCCAGCTCCGGGGTGAATCGTCACAATCGCGTTGCAGCGATCGTGTTCACCGCTTAGCATTTTCTTGATCTCGGCCGCATCGATCTCATTGGAGAGACCGTCCAGGGCCACCTTAAGGTCGTCCTCGACACTTTCCCCCTGACCCGCCCAATCAACCAGTACTGCAAGATCGTCAGCCCGCTGTTTCAAGGAAATCGCGAGTTCATGGTCCTCTTGAAGTCGTTGACGGCGTTGCAGGACACGTTGGGCGGCATCGTTGTCGTTCCAAAAGTCCGGGGCTGCAGCCCTTGCCTCGAGCTCGGCGATCTCACTTACGGGACTGGCTGCGTCAAAGATAACTCCGCAGGTCAGCCGCCCGTTTCATGAGATCCTGGTAGCGTCGAATTAGCTCCTCGTACTCAATTTTCACCACGCCTCCGTCCTGGTTCCATCGAATCAGTCGCTCGTCGCCGACCCGGGCGAATGCCCTGCGTGACGCCCACAACCATCAGTAGCGCCAGCGTCATGATGCCGCAGCCAAACGCCAGTAGATCACCGTACCTCGTATACAGTGTCAGATCGTCGATCAACCGCACGTTGGCCGTGAGCACATCATCCTGAAACAGCGCGGTCTGTGCGATGACTCGACCGTAGGGGTCAATCACTCCACTGATGCCGGTGTTGGCGGCCCGAACAAGGAAGCGACCCTGTTCGATCGCACGCATGGTCGCCTGCTGGAAGTGCTGGTACGGCGCCGCAGTGCGGCCGTACCACGCGTCATTGGTGACAGTCGTGAGCAGACGACTCCCACCCGTCACGAAACCGCGAACGAGTCCAGGATAGATAATCTCGTAGCAAACAGCCACACCAATTGCCTGGTCCCCCATAATTAACGTCACCGGGGCATCACCCGCTGAAAATCCCCCGACGTTTTCGACCAGTGGTGACACGAACGAGAACAGGTCCTGCATCGGTACATACTCACCAAACGGCACGAGATGCTGCTTGTGATACACCCCAGCAGTCGCGCCTCTCAAGTCAACGAGGACTGCAGCGTTGTAGTACCTGGGCTCATCATCCCATATGACGTCAGTGGTCCCCAGTAGAAGATAGACGCCCCGCTCACGCGCAAGATGGCGAATACGCTCGGAACGCGAGTCGGTCTGGAAGGCAAAGGGCGTGGCCGCCTCAGGCCACACGACGAGACTCGCACCCTCGTCAACGGCTCGATGTGTCAACGCGAGATACTTGTCGAGAATCATGTCGCCTAGCGCAGGATCCCATTTATCATCCTGGGCGATGTTCCCCTGGACCACAGCTATCCTCAGCGGGATACCAGCGTCGACCCATTTGTCCGACTTCACACGCAGATTACCGAAGGCGAGGCACACGACGATGAGCGCAACCGTCCCCGCCAGGACACCGCCCGCCCGCCGCCGTCCCGCCAGGACGAGATATGCCAGAGACCCACTGACCGATGCAACTAGGGCGGAAACCCCGAGAACCCCCACGACGCTCGCAAGCTGAGCCACCCACAACACCGAGGCCTGGCTGTAACCCAAGAGTTCCCACGGAAACCCGGTAAAGAGATAGATTCGGCCAAGCTCGCTTGTCACCCAGACGGCTGGTGCGGCGACTACAGCCGCTGCGCCAAAACGCCGGCAGAGCATCCAGATGGCGACCGCGAACAGCGCGGGGAACAGTGCCAGGTAACCGACTAAGAGCAGGTGAACACCCCACGATGCCGCGAGAGACAACCCTCCGAAATCCTCCAGCACTCGAGGGATCCAGTAAATCGTGCCAATGAAGTGCACGACCCCAGTCAAGAGGCCTCGACGAAACGCCTGGATCGAAGAGGATGCATGAGCCGTCGTCACCAGCAGCGGTAGAAGCGCAATCCACGCGAAGGCAGGATGACCGAAACTGGGAAAACTAAGAAAGAGCAACACGCCCGAGAGGAGGGCGAGCATCAGCGGGTAACGAACGCCTCGAATTGTTCTTCGGTCTCCAGGCGACTCATGATGCGCTGGGCTTCGGCTCGGTCCTCATACGGTCCAACGCGAATCCGGAACAATGCACTGGGGGCATCGGCCTCTGGGAGCACGACCGTCGCCGGAAAGCCTTTGTCGGAGAGCCGTGTCACGACTTCCCGGGCCGCTACCAAAGAGCGCAAGGCCATGACCTGTACCGAATAGCCGTCCGTCGCTTGGACTACCGATGCCAACTCGGACACAGACGGCAATAGCTGTGACTCCTGCGCTTGGGTTTCGACAGATCCGCGATGGATGTCCTGCTCACCGGGCTCGGGGGTGTTCGGACGCTCGTCGCCTCCGTCCTGGACCTGGACCGGCGAGCTGTCGACGTCTGACCCTCCGCCACTTGAGCCTGGACGCAGCACGTCTGGAGCCGCCTGGCTGCCGTCCAGGCGGCGATAGTACGTCAGCTCGGCACTTTGGCCGGCAGCCGCCGACGGCTCTGAGCTGGGCGAGCTGAGCGTCGCTGTCGGCAAGTCGTAGGTAGTAGCCATGTCGGATCCATCAGCCGAGATAGGTCCGCCACCGACTGGAAGGTCCCGGCCGACCAACACCCCGCAGAGAAACACCACGACGGCCACCACTGTGGCCGCCATTAAGAGAAAGACAACCTGTTTGGCAGTTGGTGTGGTCTCGCTGGAAGCCGCAGAAGGCATGAGGTAAGACAACGCCGTTCAGGCTTGCGATTTTTGGCCTACTTCGATCCGGGCTCTTCCCCGGATGTAGTCTTGGGCATGAACACGCTGAGTAAATCCACCGGTAACGGAAAGATAAGCGTCGAGTTCTTGTCCGAACCTGCCACCTCGGTTGCCGTCTGGAGATACCGAAGCGTCACGGCGAGCGGTTGTTTGGCGATGACTTCTGCCGCGTTGGCGAGCTGCGTCGACGCCTGGAACTCGCCTTCTGCGTGGATGATTTTAGCACGCTTCTCGCGCTCAGCTTCCGCCTGCTTTGCGATCGCCCGCTGCATATCAGGGGGCAGATCGACATGCTTCACCTCCACGGCCGACACTTTGACGCCCCATGGGTCGGTCTGCGTGTCGAGAATTTGCTGTAGATTTTGATTCAGCCGCTCACGCTCAGCGAGGAGGTCGTCTAGCTCGACCTGCCCCAGGACGGCTCGCAATGTCGTCTGCGCCAACTGCGAGGTGGCATAGTGGAAATTCTCGACCTCCACGATCGCCCGCTGCGGATCCATAACCCGAAAATAGACGACGGCATTCACCTTGACCGACACGTTGTCTCGCGTAATGACGTCCTGCGGTGGCACGTCCATCACAATCGTCCGGAGACCAACCTTTACCATACGGTCAATTGGCGCGAACACCAGGATCACGCCCGGCCCCTTGGGACTCGATAAAAGCTTCCCGAGCCGGAAGATCACGCCGCGCTCATATTCGTTCAAGATCTTGACCGAGTTCACAAGGTAAGCACCGATGATGAGCGCGGCGATGAAATAGGGACTCATGTCTGTGACCCTCCGGGTCTGGCAGGTGTAAGGCGACGAACGGTAAGCCGCATGCCGTCAATCGAGACGACACAAACCTGGTCGCCCTCGTTGATGTCCTCCTCGGACGTAGCGGCCCAAATTTCCCCGTGCGTGGTAACGCGTCCAGGGGTTCTCGGACCGATCGGACTTAGCGCTTTCCCAATTTCTTTAATCATACCGGCACGGCCGCTGACGGGCGGCGCCATTTGGGCGCGTACACCGAGCCGAACCAAAAGAAAGGTGACCACCGCCAACCCGACCATCGACGCGGCGATGAACAACCCCCCCAGCTGCATCTCAGGCGCCGGTGAATCGATCAACATGACGGAGCCAAGTACCATACTCACTATCCCACCGGTTGCCAGAAGACCAAACGTCGTCGTCATCATCTCAGCCACTAGCAGCAACAGACCGAAGAGAATCAGGAGTAACCCAACGTAATTGATCGGCAAGATCTGAAAGGCAAAAAATGCCAACAGGAGACAGAGCCCACCCACGATGCCTGGAATAATCCCACCGGGATTCCAGAGCTCGACCGTCAGCCCAAGTGTGCCTAGACTAAACAACATCACCGCCACCTGGGGATGTGCAATCGCACTGAGCAGCTCTTGCCGCCAATTCATTTCGACCTCTACGACGCGCGCGTCACCTGTATTTAGAGCCACAGTCTCGCCGTTCCACCGCGTCACCATCCGGCCGTCCAGCTGCCGGAGCAGGTCGTCGAAATCACTGACGACCAAATCGACCAGCGGGGGGGCGGCAGTGAGCGCTTCCTGCTCGGTGAACGATTGACTTTCGGTGACCGCCTTCTCAGCCAACTCGACGTTCCGGCCCCGCTGACTGGCGATCGACCGCGCATACGCTGCAACATCGGATGCCGCCTTCTCCGCCGCGACCTCATCCATGGCGGCACCACTTCCGGACACCGGATGCGCCGCCCCAATGTGAGTCCCCGGAGCCATCGCCGCAACATCGGCGGCGATCGTGATCAGAAAACCAGCCGACGCGGCCCGGGTCCCACTTGGTCCGACATATACGACCACCGGGGTGTCGGCGCCAATGATGCTCGTATTTATGGACCGGGTGGAATCGACGAGGCCGCCGGGTGTCCGCAGCGTGATTACTACTAGCGCCGCGTCGTCGGCATCAGCTCGTGCGATCGTCTGCTCAATGAACTCCGCCGACACGGGATGGATGAGCGCATCGACGACGGCCGAATAGACCAACGGTCGGGTCGACGTAACCCCACTCTCCTGGCGAGCCGCGGTCCACGACGCGAAAACAGACGATGCTGCCCAACATACCACCAACCCAACTCGAAGTCGCCTAGTACGCTTTATCATGGTCGCGCGGTCACACGGGGCGAGAGATCCCAACGGTAGAACGAGCCACCGCAGACTGTCAACGTGCAAACGCACGCCCCACGACCGACCAGCTAATCTGGTAAGGTTACGCGGAATGTGCACGGCGGTGATCCTTGCCGGCGGTCACGGTCGTCGGATGGGTGGCCAGCCCAAAGCGCTGCTGCAGGTTGGCCGCACGCGGATCATCGATCGACAGTTGTCCACGATACGCGCGGTGGCACAACATGTCGCGATCGTGGCCAACGATCGAGAACTCTACGGCGATCTGGGTGTTCAGGTTTGGAGTGACGTACGCCCAGGGTGTGGACCCCTCGGCGGCATCCTCACGGCGTTGGTTAACGCCTCGACGACTGTCACGCTCATAATTGCTGGCGACATGCCGTTCCTCACCGCCAAATTTCTTCGGTTTCTGGCCGAGGCTGGCCGTGAGGTCGACGTGGCAATACCCTGCACCCCGGAGGGCCACCAACCGCTCTGCGCGGCATATAACCAAAGCTGTATCGACGCGATTAAACACAATCTCGATGCTGGCATCTTCAAGGTCAGCGAACTGACGTCGGCGGTCACAGTTCGAGAGATTGGACTGGACGACATAGCAACCCTCGACCCAGACGGCACTCTCTTCTTTAACATCAACACGCCTGACGACTACGCCACGGCGCTGCAGATGGAACGGCGCCACCTGCGTTAACCACCGCCGGACCACGACCCGATGATTCTTGAGCTCCACAAACGCGTCCGCACCCGAATTCAAGCCGTCCTGCAGGAACTCTACGGCCTGTCGCCGGAAGCTTGTCCGCCCATCGTGATTCAGTATCCGCCGAATCGTCTCTTGGGCGACCTAGCCATCACGGTGGCCTTCGAGCTGGCTCGAACCCTTCGCAAGGCCCCACGAATGATCGCCAAGGAACTGGTGGAAGCACTGGGTAAGATAGAAGGCGTAGCCTGGGCTGAAGCGGCACCAAACGGATACATGAACGTCTATCTTGATCGCGCGCGCTATATGCGTGCCGTGCTGAGGGATGATGCAACGCCCTCCGGTGAAGGTGGTTGCACCGACAAGGTCATCGTCGAACACACGGCCATCAATCCGAACAAGGCAGCGCACATTGGACATCTACGGAATGCCGCTCTCGGCGACACACTGGTTCGGCTACTGCGATTCCGCGGACAGCGGGTCGAGACCCAAAACTACATCGACGACACCGGTGTACAAGTGGCCGACGTGGTTGTAGGCTTTCAGACTCTTGAGGCGAAATCACTCAGTGACGTCAGATCGATCGCTGAATCGACACGGTTTGACTACTACTGTTGGGACCTCTACGCCCGCGTCACAGAATGGTACGAGGCTGATCCTAAACGACTGGTGAAGCGAACAGAGGCACTCCGCAATCTCGAGCACGGCGATAATTCCACAGCCAACATGGCGACATTTGTCGCCGACCGTATTGTCCGATCTCACCTGGCGACGATGGACCGTCTAAACATTGAGTACGACTTGCTGAGCTGGGAGGGTGACATTCTCCGCCTTGATTTCTGGACGACTGCCTTCGACGTGCTGAAAAAGGCAGGTGCCCTCTTTTTGCAGGAGACGGGGAAACAAGCAGGCTGCTGGGTGATGGAGATCGAAGACGGTCAGCCCAAACGCGGAGAGCCTGACGGTGGCGAGGACGCCCGGTTCAAGGTCGTCGTCAGGTCCGACGGAACGGTCACGTACGTGGGTAAGGACATTGCGTATCAATTCTGGAAGTTCGGACTGCTTGGTCGCGACTTCCACTTCCATCCGTATGCCACCCAGCGCTCAGGGCGCCCCCTGTGGGCCACCACCACCGAAGCCAAGGACCAATACCAGCGGCCACCACAATTCGGACACGCCGCCGCCGTCTACAACGTAATCGATACACGTCAGTCGTATCTCCAACAGCTACTGCAGCAGGCGTTGGCCGCCGTGGGTCATCCAGCGGAGGCCGAGCGATCAACGCACTTTTCGTACGAGATGGTGGCTTTGTCACACGGGACAGCCGCCCGCTTGGGGTATGACACGGCTGAATTTCGTAACTACCCATTCGTCGAAGTCTCTGGACGCAAGGGACTGGGGGTCAAGGCCGATGACCTACTTGACCTAGTGACAGAGGCTGCCGCGACGGAGGTCAGGGCCCGCAACTCTGAGCTTGACGACGACGAAACCCAGCGGATTGCCGCCATGATCGGCGTCGCCGCCGTCCGATACTTCATGGTCAAGTACTCCCGCGGCAAGATCATCGCCTTTGATCTCGATGAGGCGCTCAGTTTTGAGGGTGAAAGTGGTCCCTATCTTCAGTACGCCGCGGTCCGCGCGCACAACATCTTGAACAAGCTGCAGACGAAACACGCCGTCACGACAGCTGCCATCATTGAGGCTCTTGGCGACCTGGCCGAGGCTCCTCTCACCGACCCAGAGGGCACCGACCTCTGGGCACTCGTCCTCGAAGCGTCGCGTCTTGACGAGGTCGCCGACCAGGCCGTCCGCACCTTGGAGCTCTCAACTCTCGCGAAGTATGCCTTCAGACTGGCACAGTCGTTTAACGCGTTCTACCATCGATATCCTGTCCTCAACGAGCCGTCCGACGACGTGCGCCTCTGGCGAGCGGCAGCCGTCGTGTACTTCCGTACGCAGCTCGGCCGTGCCCTCGCGCTGATGGGGTGCGACGTGCCGCCAAGAATGTGACAGTCTCTCAACGGCGGAGGGTTGCAACGAGTTCGATGTGCGCCGTACTCGGAAACATATCAAACGCCTCGATCTCTTCAAGCGTGTATCCCACCTCGCGGAACCGCCGAACGTCACGTGAGAAGGTCGCGACATCACACGATACATACACTAGCCGCGAGACGCCTCGCTCTGAGAGTCGCTCGACGACCGTCGGTGACAATCCGGTCCGTGGAGGGTCGACAATCACCGTTCCCGGGATTGAGTCCGACCCGCGAACAAGAAAGTCCTCGACCGACGCTCCGACAACACCGATCTGCGGCCACACACCAGTGGTGTTCGCGATCAGGTCGGCATGAGCGAAAGCGTCCTGCTCCACCGCCGTTATGGCGTCGAGCCCACGACTCGCCAGCGCGACGGCGAATAGCCCGACGCCGGCGTAGAGGTCCACAACCGGGCCCGTCGTGATGCGGCGACACACGGCCGAGACTAGGGCAGGTAAGAGATAGCGATTACCCTGAAAGAACGAACGGGCATGGCGTTGGAGTCGGCACTCATCGGCTCCGGCGTGACCAGACAGTGCCATCAAGCGATCGCTGACCACAGGGATCCCGAATACTACCTGGGTGCTGTTCTTGTCGCGCGTCGAGTACGCGACTCCTGAAAGCCTGCAGTCCACAGTCCAGGCAGACACGGTTTTAAGTGCATGCTCCTGGCGAAAGCGAATGTGGAGCACTCGTTGATCAGCATCGATGTTCTCGGCGATGTCGACGTAGAGGACCGACCGACCGCTGGAACAGACAAGACGCTGTCCGATCTCCGCAATGATCCGTTCGGTTTCAGAAAGCAGCTGCCCGGTCTGAGCGGGATCACATACGACGTGCGTGCCCTCACGTAAGAATCCCAGACCGACTGAACCGGCGTGAAGCCTGGCCCGCATCCGGTATCCACGCTGCACTGATGAGGCGACGGAAATCTGACCCGGTGAGGACATGTGGGCGATCCGCCGGAGGGTATCAATGATGACCTCTGACTTCAATCGGCGCTGCCGTTCGTACGCGATATGGCGATACACCTGGCCACCACAGGTTGGATCGCCGTCCAGAGATCGCCGATCCGGATCGGGCTCAACAACGTCAATCACAGTGGCGTAAACCACGTCGCGACGTTCCCGGTCAACCCGTGCGCGCACTCGCTCGCCCGGGATGGCCCCATGAACCAGAACGACTCGCCCATCGTGCCTGGCGAGCATCGCCCCGCCGGCTACCGGGCGTTCGACACGCAGGTCGAGAACCGGGTTCATTACGCCAACTTACTCAAAGACAATCCGAGGAAGCTTGAAGTGGTCGTAGAGGTGCCGATCAGTGCTGGCACGTCTCGCCAGTACGAGGGCCTCACGGGGCATGCGCTGCTTAAATGGTTCGAGGTCACGCGCAGCTTCGGCGCACAACGTATCGTACACCGTGGGGTCAATCGCCTCGTGAAGGGCCGCGGTCAGTTGACGTTCGATCTCTGCCAGACGTGCCACAATCTTCTGCCGCGTAGCACCGCGTGCCGTGCGAGCACACTCGTGAAGAACCTTCAGATCATCAAGACGCAAAAGAATAAGACTGGCTATGACCGGCGTCTGTTGATCCGCCTCATGCCACACCGTGAGCCTGTCGATAACTCGGTCGATATGAGACACAAGCGACAGTCGCCGGGCTGATTTCGTCGGCGCCAATGCCCGGGAATTCTGTGCGGTACCGACACCCACCGCGCGACTCCATTCATCAAAGAGCTCTTGCACATCCGCTTCACAGAACTCGATCCGAAGAGGGCGCCTGGACTGACGCTTCGCGGAATGCCGCGCATGTGCCCTGTCGATCGCCCCGAAGACGACCCGAATCGGAATCTGCTGTTCCGCCCACCCACATACGAGCTCGAACGACGGTCCCACAATACGAACGATATGGCCGTCATTTGTACGACACAGATACGACTCGACTTCGCGACAGTAGCGACCGGGATCCACCAAGGGTCTAGGGTCAGGAGTCAAGGGTGAAGGGTCTGGCATCGAACGGCGCCGGATCTGACAGCCAGGTCACTGTGCCCCCGACAATTCGCTCTAGTTTTCCGTCGGACCGCACCCGGAGTGAACCATCCGCCTCGATACCATCAGTGACTCCGCGGCGTTCACCGGTCGTCGCCGTCCACGCGACCCTAGTGCCGGCACTCGACGGTGATAGCGCGCGCCAGCGGTCCAGCATCGTAACCCCGCCGTCAACCGCATACCGCTCACGCCACATTGCCAGCGAAGCCAGCAGTTCAACCAGTACGCGCCAACGGTCCACCGCTCGGTCGGCGAGAGCTTCGAGAGAGGAGGTTCTCGACGCGATGTCGGCCGGGTAGGCTGTCGAGGTCACATTCACGCCAATCCCAACCACCACACCGGCCTCATCGGTCTCGCCCGGCGAGCCCTCGCACAAAATTCCCCCCACTTTCGCACGCTGGGGACGATCACGTTCCCGGTCTTCCCTGGTCACGACAAGGTCATTCGGCCACTCGAGATCAACCGGCACGTGAGTGGCGGCCCGTAAGCCTTCAGCCGCAGCCACACCGGCCAGCAGCGTGACAGACGCCGACCGAACGTCGCGCAGCACGACAGAAACATACAGCCCCGCACCCTCTGGCGAGAACCAGTTCCGCCCTCGGCGACCCCGACCCGCCGTCTGTCTCCCGGCGAGGACGGTGGTTCCGTCCGGCGCGCCCGATGCAAGTAGCTTCATCGCGATGTCATTGGTCGACGACACCTCATCGAAGTATGAAAGGCGCTCGGTGAAGCGACGAAGACGATCAGAAACGTGAGGTGAACCGAGCGCCAGAGCCAGATCAGACGGGACGGCTCGCCTGGTGCTGGAAGTGCTGCTCATGGTCGATTCTTGGCCACGAGTCCTGCGTCGGTATCAGTCTTTTTAAGCTCGTCCACTACGTCACGAATCGCCTGAGCTGCCGCTGCAATCTCTGCACAAAACGCGGATAGTTGCTCGAGGGCTTTTTGTGTCAGAAGATCCCTACGGGCGGCTGTTGCCTCACCCCTTTTTGGCAACCCCCCGGTGATGACGTTTGCCTCAGACCCTCCGATTCGCCCTGCTCGCAGACGGTACCACTCCGGGGTTCGCTGGTGTAAATGATGCACCCTCATTCGACCGCCTTACCCGTGGATGGGCTATTCGCGAGCACCTTCAGGCGGTCACGTTCCGACGTGTCTTTACGTAGTCTCACCACGTGACCTTTTTTACCTGCCGTGACCGCTTTAGACAGGGCAAAACAATTACCCTTTGTCGCGACAGTCGTGAGCGACTCGAGCCATTGGCGATAGCCACGATCATCCTCTACCAGTCGATCGGACACCTCAACTGTATTCTCAGAACGCAGGTCAAAGCTGAAGTCGACTGCCGGTGCCGAATGGGTCAAGGCGCCGACCGAAACGTACTCGGGCTCGATGACGGCGATCTCGTTGACACGCTCCAGTGTTATGCCCCCAGACACCTCAAGCTTGGCCCGTCCGCGCGTCAACCGCACAGCCTCCTCAATGTCGGCAACCTCCATATTGTCGACCAGTACCACATCGGCGTCTACGGTAACTGCTTCCTCGACCTCCGCGAGGTTCTGTGCCTCTACTTCGATCGGCATGTCGTGGTTCGTCAGGCGGACCCGGTGAACCGCTTCCCGGATCGAGCCGGCGAGCCGAATATGATTGTCCTTAATCAGGATCCTATCGTCGAGTGCCATCCGGTGATTCACTCCGCCTCCGGCGCGCACTGCGTACTTCTCGAGTACACGAAGGGTTGGGGTTGTCTTTCGCGTATCTAGGATCGTCGTTCGGCCCCGAGCGGCATCAACAAACCGCCGGGTCAACGTCGCGGTGCCCGACATCCGTTGCAGAAAATTCAACGCGGTCCGCTCTGCACTCAGCAGTGCCCTCCCGAGACCGACAAGACGCAAGACCGTCTCACCGACCGCGCAGTCGTCACCATCCTGACGCTTGCGCTCAACCTCAACATAAGGCTCCAGTTGTATGAAGACCTCAATGGCGACATCGAGCCCAGCCAGCACACACGAAGATCCGGCCGCGATCTCACCTACTGCCCGGACATCAGCGGGGACGACCGCGTCGCTAGTGACATCACCGCAGCGGAGGTCCTCGGCCAGAGCACGTCGTACAACCTCTCGATAGAGGGTTGGCTCTAGAGGGCCAAACGGCTCGACTTTCACCCCTCGAGCTCCGAGAGAATTTTCTCGAGCTTCGTTTGGCGCTGACCGACTGCTTCCTCCTGCTTCCGCGCCTCAGCAACGACCGCAGGATCGGCGCGCTCAACGAACGCCACGTTTGCCAGTCGCGATTGCAGTACACCTCTTTGCGCAACCAGCTTCAGCAGGTCTCGTCGAACACGCCCTGTTTCCTTCCTCCGGTCCACGATGCCCGCGAGTGGAACATGCACCTGGAATTTACGCACGATACGCCTCACGGTATCTGGATCGTGCGGAACGCTCTCGGCGAACTCAAGATGCTCCACACCCGCGAGCCTCGAGACGTGGTCACGATGTAGCTGTAACGACTTCTGCTCCTCAGTCGACGCCGACTCAACGACCGCGCGAATCCTCTGAGCGGGGGCCACGCCCCATTCGGAGCGCACCGTCCGAATCGCGGTGACCACATCCTGAAGAAGAGTGATGACCGCGACCGCCTGGTCGTTTTGCCACTCCGGAGTGACACGTGGAAATGCCGCCAAGGCGATCGTGGGACGGCCGCCAGCCGTAACGACCCCATCTCCGGCTCGCTGGGGTAGTGCCTGCCAAATCTCCTCGGTGACAAACGGAATAAAAGGATGCAGAAGTCGAAGAAGCTGGTCGTGCACCTCCAGCAGAACCGCGACAGCATCATCATATGTCTCACCCTCTGCCTGCAGATCCGGCTTCACGAGCTCGATATACCAGTCGGCATATTCGTGCCAGAAGAAGTGATAGAGGCGGTCGGCGGCCACATCAAACCTGAACTCGGTGAGCGCGGTGTCGATTTCGGCAGTGAGCTCGCTGGTCCGATGCAACATCCATTGATGAACGGCGTTCAGTCGCGCTATCGGAGGCACATCCGGACGCGCAGGTAACGTCGGAGGCAGATTCATCAAGACGAACCTCGAGGCGTTCCAGATCTTGTTAATGAACTGTCGATAGCCCTTGAGACGCCCTTCGGACAGCGAGATATCCATACCCGGCGACGCGAGTGCCGCCAGTGTAAAGCGAAGCGCGTCAGCGCCGATTTCACCGATCAACTTGAGTGGGTCAACGACATTACCCTTCGACTTGCTCATCTTCTGGCCGCGAGCATCGCGTACCAGTGACGTGATGTAGACCTTCTGAAATGGAACGTCTCCGGTAAATTTCACACCTAGCATCATCATCCGTGCAACCCAAAAGAAGATGATGTCGTGCGCCGTAATCAGCAGCGTCGTTGGATAGTAGCGGGAGAAATCGAGTGTCGAATCGGGCCAACCCATCGTACTGAACGGCCACAGCCCTGAGCTGAACCAAGTATCCAGCACGTCGGTGTCTTGTCGAAGCGCACCGCCGCAACCGCACGCAGTCGGTGTGTCCTCTGCCACCACAATTTCACCACAGTCATCGCAATACCACGCTGGAATGCGGTGCCCCCACCACAGCTGGCGAGAGATACACCAGTCATGAATATCGGTCATCCAGTCGTTGTAGATCTTGGTCCAGTTGTCAGGCACGAATGAAGTACGGCCCTGTGTAACAACGTCGAGTGCCGGCTCAGCCAGCGGCGCGATCTTGACGAACCACTGGGTCGACAACAGCGGCTCGACGACGGTTCCGCAGCGCTGACAATGCCCGACCGCGTGCACATAATCCTCGATACCAACGAGCAAGCCCTCGCTCTCAAGCTGTGCGACCAGTGCCTTTCGGGCAGCGAACCGGTCCTGACCCGCGTATGGACCGGCCTCGTCCGTCATCCGACCGTCCTCATCGATGACGGACACCTGAGCCAGACCGTGCCGTTGCCCCATCGCGAAATCGTTCGGGTCGTGGGCGGGTGTCACCTTCACTGCTCCGGTTCCAAACTCGGGGTCAACGAAATCATCCTGAATAAACGGCAGCTCACGCCCCATGATCGGAAGGCGAACAGTGCGGTCGAGAACCGACTGGTAACGGCGATCGTCTGGATGCACGGCAACTGCTGTATCACCCAGCAGCGTCTCCGGTCGGGTCGTGGCCACGACAACTCCGCCATCACCATCCGTATACGGATACCGAATCTGATACAACCGTCCTTTGGATTCTTTGTGTACGACCTCAAGGTCGGACAGGGCCGTGCGGCAGCGGGGACACCAGCTGACCAGATAGGTGCCCCGATAGATCAGACCCTCTCGATACAGTGAGACAAACACTCGCCGCACCGCTCGCGAAAGGCTATCGTCCAGCGTGAACCGCTCCCGCGACCAATCCACTGACGACCCGAGTTGACGCATCTGACTAGTGATCGTGCCGTGGCTCGTCTTAACCCATTCCCAGACTCGGGCCTCGAAGGCCTCTCGGCCAAGGTCTTGCCGGGTCTTGTTCTCCTCGGCCAACTGCTTCTCCACGACGTTCTGGGTAGCAATGCCCGCGTGGTCGGTGCCGGGCAACCAGAGCACATCGTGCCCTTGCATCCGTTTCCATCGAGCCAAGACGTCTGGCAAGGTCTGATTCAGGGCGTGCCCAATGTGGAGTGATCCGGTTACATTCGGGGGTGGCAACACCATACTGAAGGGGGGACGTCCCGAGGCCGGGTCGGCTCGAAATGCGCCGACCTCTTCCCAATAGGCGTACCACTTCGGGTCCACCGTCGCGTGTTCGAATACCTTGGTCAGCTCGACCATCTCAGCTATCGCAATTTGTCCTTGAGCCGCTCGATTTCCTCCCGAACCAACCGCTCGGCGACGCCCGAAACGACGCCGGTTATTGTCTCGCGGACGACGCGGTCTGACAGCCGAGCGATGACACGAGTGGCCAGACGCTCGACGAGCTCATCAGTGACGACAATCGCAGAAGACGCTGAACTCGCGGGAATGAGGGAGGCCGTGGCCGGTACGGGATCTGGCACCTGTTCGGGTGCGGCCTGGACTCGAACCGGATCGTCGTTCACCGGCCACGTCGGGTCCGACTCACCATTTGACGGTTCGGCTTTCATCGACGCCCTGGTCGCCGATTCACGCCTGCGTCCAAGCAGCTCGCGCACCGTTCTGACCAATTTTTCTGGGTCGAACGGCTTAACGAGAACCTCCACGCAGCCCGCCGTCTTAGCCCGTCGTTCATCAATGGGTTCGAATGCCCCTGTCATCAAAACGACCGGAATCCGTTGATGACTCGGCCGCGAATTGAGAAACTCGGCGATTTCGTAACCGCTCCGATCCGGCATACGCGTGTCGGCCAGCACCAGGGCGGGTTGGCGCGATCCAATCTCCTCTATCGCCTGCTCGCCACTGGTGACGGCAACCACTTCCACGTCCTCTTCGGCCAACGCCAGTTGGATCACACGCTGAATAGTGAGGCTGTCGTCCGCGACAAGCACGGTGTGTGACATAGGTTGTCCCATCACGCCGCGGTCGGATCAGGCCGCACGCATGACTCGATAAATTCAATAATGGCTCGCATCGGCGTGCCAGGCTGAAACACCGCACTGATCCCGAGCGCTTTCAACGCCTCGATGTCCGCATCAGGAATGATTCCGCCTACGATGACCAGCACGTCGTTGAGCCCCTTCTCCTTCAAAAGCTCGACGAGACGAGGACAGACGTGATTGTGAGCCCCGGAGAGAATCGACACCCCGATGACATCAGCGTCCTCCTGGAGGGCGGTCTCGACGATTCGCTCTGGTGTCTGGCGAAGTCCGGTGTAGATGACCTCCATCCCGACATCTCTGAGAGCACGCGCGATTACCTTCGCGCCACGGTCGTGCCCGTCCAGGCCCGGCTTGGCAATGACTACTCGAATCTTACGCATGGGTTAAATCGACACCTGTCAGACGCCGGACGCCCTCTTAAAAGGTTTGCCGCCCTAAGAACGATTCAATTATAGGGGACCTAAGGTTGTGTGTTTCTGGACCCTCGGGTCACGACCCGAGACGAAAGGCCACAAGCTGAGTGACCTCTTGGTTGGCCGTGGTTGCCTTGAGCTCGACAACATAGTCCCCGGGCGGAAGCCCCGTCGGCTGAATGTCGACCTGATGCCGGCGTCCGTCCTCGTCCGGCTGCACGATGAGCGGAAACATCTGGTCTCCGCTCCGGTTGAGAAGCCACGCTTTCACCGAAGGAACCCTCGTGCCGGGTGCATACGCCTCGAACCGCAACAGCAGACGCTCAGTTCGTCTAAAGTTCCGAGACACCGTGGGCACCGCATCCCAATCCTCGACGAGCTCCCGCCAGTGCAGAGCATTGCGTGCCCGGACAAACGAGGGAGTGCTGAGCTCCAAACTAGCACCGGTGAAGTCAGGAATGTCGATCTCATCGCGATCGCGGTCCAGAACCTCGCCGTTTTCGCCCTCGACCGCCATGCTGAGCTGCATCCCACCCGGCTCCGCCTCGAAGGTCGTCATTGTCACGGCCGCCCCCGCGTCACTCGCACCATCGGACAAGCCACGGCCCGCCCTTGACAACGACTCAGGAACACGGCCACGAAAGAAGGAACCGCCACCATTCCCCATGGCCGTCAGCAGTACCCGCGCCGGTTTGTTTGCGCTCGCCAGACCCTCGGTTGGCTCCCAGATGAAGGTCACTCGGGTTCGACCGTTCTCGCCACGTGACGTCCCGACCCAGGTCCGGATCGTGTGCCCTCGAAGTGGTGCGGCCAAAGCCGCCAAGGCCAGATCAACCGCCCTCGGCGCCGCCAGCTCCTCCGGTAAAAGTGCCCGCTTGGCATCTCGCTCGGTCAGCGCCCAGTAGCCCTTCCGGCTCCGGACCTGCACGTCGTCGCGTTTCACGCGAACCTCAATCTCGTGAAAGCGGCCGTCGGTCGGCGCCCCCGATGAGATGTAGCCGATCAAATAGTACGCACTCGAGTCGCGCATCATCTGCTGCAGTCCTGGCACGAGGTCGCTTCTATTCACGATCGCCCGCCCATCGGTCTGCTCCGACAGGACGTGGAGGGTGTCTTGGGTAGTCCGAAGTACCCGCTGGTTGGTTCGATAGCCGACGTCTGCCTGACTCAGGTCGTACTCACCCATAGCCAGGCCACGAGGATCCAGGGAGTAAATCGATGTATTAAAACGATTTGCCACCTGAAACAGCTCGCGTAGTCTCATGACCAGCTCGGTATCAACAAACAGCTGCTGGGTCACTTCCAAGTTCGATTCGGCGGCGTTTGGGTCGAACTGAGACAGGTTAAATTGCCCCCCCATGTCGCGCATCTGAGGCGGCACATAATTCGTGTAGCCCTCGCTGACCAGTAGGACACTCTTACGACCTTCGCGTAGACCGCCGAGACGAACCATCAGTCCGTTGAGCGCCGATAGCGACACCTGATTGCGAATTAACTCAACCGCCGACGGCGGATAATTCCAGTAGCTCTGCTCAAATAGATTTCGGGGCTCGTAGTCGTACTTGCGCCCAAAGAATTCCCGAACCTGCGAGATCACCGAACCATGGTTGCGTGTGAATTGCAGGTCCACGACCGGCGTCAGCGGATACATGACGGCCACCAGATCGTTTGGCCGCAGGCTGTTTTGCAGGAATTCTGTCATCTGCAGACTGGCCCGCTGCCCGTTCTCAAAACGTACATGGTAATCGTCGAAGAAGATCACGAAGACACGAACGTCGCTCCGAGCCGCTTCGCGCTCGGCGTCGTTTCTATTACTGAGTTGGGTGGGCGGCCTCGCACCAGGCTCCGGCACCGCACCGATCTGGATGTGGTCGAACGTCTCGATGTCCTGCAGCTCGCCGTCCTCGTAGATCTCGAAATCTGAGATGTCGAGATCGGTGAGATGGATGCCATCGTCATCGGTCACGATGGCATCGACGCGAATGAAGTTAATCCCTGACCGGAACACTGGTGTCGGCTCCACCTCTGGCTGAGCCTGATCCAGTGCTCCAGCTTGATCTGATTGATTTGACGAGGCTTGCTGCGCGTCGTCTGTGGCCGGCGACGGCTGCTGCGCATGGCCGATCACAGTCACGTTCGCCAGCAGCAGTAAGGGCACGAACCAGTGCGGCGTGAGAATCGAAGGACGGCTCACCATCGATAAACCTCGGGTCGGCAGGACTTCCTGCAATGATACCACCGGTCCGCGCTCAGCCCGAGGAATCGGAGAGCGCCTCCTCCCCAAGGCCACGTGCACAAAGCTCGACAAGTTAACGGGCTAGTCGCAGGAAAATCGGACGTAGCCGCTCGACCGTTTGTGCCGGCTCCTCTGGTACCACGCGGGTGTCCGCGGTCACGGTCATGAAATTTGTGTCACCGTTCCATCGTGGGACCACGTGAATATGAAGATGACCAACGATGCCGGCTCCAGCCGGACGACCCAGGTTTATCCCAACGTTCAGCCCTTCCGGAGCGTAGGCTTCGCTCAGAACCATTTCGGCCGTGCGGGTCAACGCCATCAACTCCGTAAGCTCGTCCGGCACCGCCTCGAGCAGCCTCCCAATGTGGCGCCGGGGAACTACCATGAGGTGGCCGTTGCTATAAGGATACTTGTTAAGGATCACGAAACAGCTATCACCACGATGAAGCGTCAACGGTGACGGTTTCGGGCCTGTGACGGCATCGCAAAACACGCACCGCTTGTCTCTCGTAGCGTTAGCCTTGGTCAAGTACGACAGTCTCCACGGGGCCCACAGGTGACGCATGGAAGAAAATACAGCGGAGCCTCAGACGCCTCGGCTAGTGAAAACTTGGATCGGTCGGCGGGGTCGGTGCTGGAGTCGACACGGCAGGGGTCGAGTCCGTATCGCGATTGATTAACTCTTTAAGCTCCTTGCCTGGCTTAAAGTACGGCACACGTTTGGAAGGCACCTCGACACGGTCTCCCGTTTTCGGATTCCTACCTTTGCGCGGCTCGCGGCGCCGCAGTCGGAAGCTGCCGAATCCTCGAAGTTCAATCTTCTCCCCGCGATGCAGAGCGTCGATGATGCTGCGAACCACTGTTTCGACGATGACCTCAGAATGCTTTTTGGTGAGATCAGCAACGCGAGCAACCTGTTCGACCAGGGCAGCCTTCGTCATGCTTTCGCCTGTTACGGTTCTCGCTTTGTCGAATTGACTGGCGTCGTTCATGAGTCCGATGTCTGGCTGTGTTTAAAGTGGTCTCCCAAGGTGACCTCCGGCGAATCGTCCGTCGCGTAATTCTTCCAATCGGTTTCGTAGGTATCCGTCTTCAAAGCGCGGATGCTCAAACCGACCTTGCGGTCCGCTGGACTCAGCTTGATGATCCGAATTGTAATGACCGCGTCAACCTTTAACTCTTCCTTCTGACCGCCCGCCCGGTCGTCAAACTCGGAGACATGGATGAGTCCCTCGATCCCTTCAGTCAGCTCGACAAACGCGCCGAAATTTGTCACGCGAACCACCTTGCCCTCGACAACAGCCCCCACCTTATTCTGAGCAAAAAAATCATCCCAGATGCCGGTGGCAAGTTGTTTAAGGCCAAGCGAGAGACGCTGATTCTCCGGGTCGAGAGTGAGGACCATCGCCTGAACTTCGTCGCCCTTCGTGAGAACCTCAGACGGGTGTTGGAGACGCTTACTCCACGACATATCTGAAATATGGATGAGACCGTCAATCCCCTCCTCGACCTCGACGAACGCGCCGAATTCAGTGAGGTTCCGCACCGTGCCGGTCAACTGTGCCCCGATGGGATACTTCTCGGCGAGCTGGTGCCACGGATTAGTCTCGATCTGTTTGAGACCCAACGAGATGCGGCGCGCGTTGGAATCAACACCTAACACCATCGCTTCGACGGCATCGCCAACGTTCAACAACTTCGAGGGATGCTTGACTCGCTTGCTCCACGACATCTCGGAGACGTGGATCAACCCCTCTACACCAGGTTCCAACTCGATGAATGCCCCATAATCGGTGAGGCTGACGACCTTTCCGTTCACCCGCTGCCCGACCGGATAGCGCTCTGGTGCGGAGACCCACGGATCGTCCAGTAGCTGCTTGTGCCCCAGTGAGACACGTTCAGTCTCAGGATCGAACTTCAAGACGGTCACATCGATCTCGTCGTTGACCGTGAACAGCTCGGAGGGATGCTGCGCGCGCCCCCACGACATGTCGGTCACGTGCAACAATCCGTCGATACCACCCAGGTCCACAAACGCACCATAGTCGGTGAGGTTCTTCACTACGCCGTGAATAACCTTGCCCTCGGTCAAATTCGCAAGCGTATCCTTCTTCTTCTCTGCGTTCTCCTCTTCAAGAAGCACCTTCCGAGAGAGCACGATATTTCCACGCTTCTTGTTGACCTTGATGACTCGCATCCGAAACTCCTGCCCGCGGAGCGAATCCAAGTTACGAACCGGTCGCACATCGATTTGAGAACCAGGTAAAAACGCGCGAACGCCGATGTCGACCGCCAAGCCACCCTTGATGCGCTCGATGACGTGACCGATAACCACCTTGCGGTCCAGGTAGGCCTGCTCCACCTCATCCCAGATCTTCATTTTTTCCGCTTTTTCGCGGGAGAGGACAATGTGACCGTCGCGGTCTTCTGTCCGTTCAAGCAACACGTCGACCATGTCGCCGGACTCAACCGTCACCTTACCGTTTTCGTCGAAAAACTCGGACAGAGCGATGATCCCTTCGGACTTGTAGCCGATATCGATAACGACTTCCGAGGACAAGACTTTCAGCACGGTTCCCTTGACGACTTCGCCTTCAGACAAGTTGCGAAAGCTGCCCTCATACATCGCCAGAAGCCGCTTATGCTCGGACTGCTCTGCCTCACTCGCTGCCTCGGGTACCATAAGAGGGATCAAGGGGGCGTGGCGCTTGGCTGGCGTGCGATCCAGTTGCGGTGTGGTTGGGTTGTTCTGCGCTTCAGAGGCTAACTTAGCCACGTCTTCTACTTCGCTCATGCGTCAAGGATCCTCGCCAAACTCAATCTGACCACCAGTCTCTCGGCTTCCGAACGGACCGTCCTTGCGCTGCCGGGAAATAGGCGCACGCCGGCCGACTTGAGATAAGCACAAGACTATACGATGCTTACCGGCAATCGTCAACTCAGAGATGGCCGTCAAATGGCGCCGTCCACTGTCATATTGTGGAGTCAATCAGACACCTCGAAGCGGTGCTGCACTGACACGGTAAAGGACCGCGACTGAAAGCAAAGCGAACACCCAGACCCAGCGGGAGAGCTGCGCATCGCCATCCGAAAGGCAGAGCGTCAACGGAAGAAGACTCGTCGCAAATCTAGTCGGCAAAAACGCCGAGACTCAGCAGCCGTGACAATGAACCACCCCGGGGGTCGAGGTCTAGCCTCAGCGCCGACCGTCGGTCGAGGTTGCGTCGCCGAGCCGTTCCCGCACGATGCCGAGCACCCTGGCGACCACGTCTCGAGCCGGCACACCGGTTGTCTCGATCAGAATGGCGTCGTCCGCCCTGGTCAGTGGAGACGCCTGCCGCGTCCGGTCAAGCCTGTCACGGGCCGCCAGAGCGGAGGCCACGACTCCGATTCCACCGGCCCTCGAGAACCCATGGGTAGGGTCCTTCGCTCGACGACTCGCGCGCTCCTCAGGTGTCGCATCCAGATAGAGCTTCACGACCGCGTCCGGAAACACAACCGTCCCGATATCCCGCCCTTCCATAACCACGGGACCCGCGGCTGCGTAATCGCGCTGACGGGCGACCAACACGCGACGTACACTTGGTATTCGGGCAACGGTGGCCGCCGCCACGTCCATGTCTGGCGTGCGGATCAGACTGGTGACGTCGTAACCATCGATGACGATTCGGTCAAAATCGAGCTCGAAGACAGCGACATCAGCGACGGCGGCGACGCGGTCCTCATCGTCGATCTGGAGCGCCTCGTGCCGGGCTTTCCAAGCCACGGCCCGATACATGGCGCCGGTATCGACGTACGTCCAGTTCAGTGCACGTGCCACATCGCGAGCCACCGTGCCCTTACCCGCACCCGAAGGCCCGTCGATAGCCAGAACCTTGGTCATCGACGGACCCGTTCCTGGCGGGCGTTCGGTACCGTTTGAACCGCACGTTGCAGGGAGTGCAGCTCGTCCCGCGACAGCTCCCTGGCAGCACCAACCTTGAGACCTCGAGCACTCAACGACCCAAACCGGGTGCGACGTAATCGAACAACCGGATGGCCGACCGCCTCGAACATGCGTCGCACCTGGCGGTTACGTCCTTCCTTCAGCGTCACCCGGATACGGGCACGGTCGACCTTCCGTGTTATGTGCCCCCCGAGAAGCTGTATTTCGGCCGGAGCCGTACGCCGACCATTGAGTGGGATACCCGAGGCCAGCTTCTTCAGCTTGACGGCACTCGGGACTCCTCGTGTCATCACCTCATAGACACGTTCGATGCCATGACGCGGGTGTGTCAGTCTGGCGGCGAGGTCTCCGTCGTTGGTCAGTAAGAGTAGCCCTTCGGAATCGTAGTCTAAACGCCCGACCGGGTATACATACTCGCGCACTCGTGGAATAAGGTCTAGTACCGTCTTGCGGCGCTCCGGATCATCGCGTGTGGTGACGTATCCAGCTGGCTTATTCAACACGATATACCGTCGACGCTGAGCGCCACCGACTCGGCGGCCGTCCAGACTGATGTCGTCAGCCTCTGGATCGGCTCGGCTACCTAGCCGCGTGACAACGGCACCGTTCACCGAGACGCGACCGGCTTCAATCATGGTCTCGGCAGCTCGCCGCGATGCGACACCCGCCGCGGCAAGAATCTTCTGAAGCCGAACACCGGGCGCCGAAGCCGTCGGGCTAATGGACCTGTTCCTCAGAATTATTGGATGGTGACGTGGATGCATCAAAGGGAAGGACGTCGTCCGTCGGCGGAGGATCCGTCAACCCAGGCGGCACATCCATACCCAAGGCCTCGGCCATATCCTCGACCTTCGGCAGATCCGTCAGATCGTTCAACCCAAAGCGGTCAAGAAACTCGCGAGTTGTAGCGTAGAGAAACGGCCGACCCACGACCGGCTTGCGACCGACCACCTTGATTAAACGACGCTCCAGAAGCGTCCCCAGCACACCTGACGTGTTGACACCTCGGATCTCAGTTATTTCTGGCCCCGTTACCGGCTGTCGGTAGGCGACAACCGCCAACGTCTCGAGTGCCTGCACCGACAACCGTTGGCTCGAGTGCTCGTGAAAGAGTCGGCGGACCCACTCGCTGAACTCAGGGCGGGTGACGATTTGATATCCGCCCGCGACCTCGACCAGCTGAAGCCCTCCGCCGCGGTTCCAATCCTGGGTGAGCTCGCCGAGTACTGCCTGAACGTGCTCGGATGGTTCACCGTTGAGAATTTTGGTTAGCGTCTTCAGTGTGACTGGCTCCGGCGATGCAAAAATAAGCGCCTCGATCGTCGCCTTGAGACCACCTAGATCATCGGTCATCGGTCATCCGTTTCGTCTCCTCGACCGGCATCTCCGCATCGGCAAGACGTGCGCGCTTGTACACCCGAATCGGACCGAACGTGTCGCCCTGGAAAACCCGAATCAGCTTCAACCGAATCATCTCGAGCAACGCCAGAAACGTCGTGATTAGGTCCTGCCGGGATGAGGCGTCGGTAAAGAGATCCTCAAATGCACACGCCTCCGTCTCTGATAACCGTTCCAGTAACTGCTCAATCCGTGTTTCAACGGGAACCAACTCGGCCGGAAGCACCACGGTCGGACGCTCCCGTGCGCGCGCAATGACCGACTGAAAGGCCTGCAATAAGCTAAAGAGGTCAACCTCCAGCTCGCGCTCAAACGGCTCGCCAGCGATGTCTTGAACACGGCTATCTGGTCGAGGCCACTGCGCGCTCCGAACGATTTGGCGTTCGTGCAGCAGTTCGGCTGCCGCCTTGAACTTCTGGTGCTCCAGCAACCGACGTACAAGTGCGTCTCTGGGATCCTCTTCGTCATTCGCATCAGTCTCGGCTTCGAGACGTGGCACGAGCAGTCGCGACTTAATGTGGATCAAGGTAGATGCCATAACCAAGAACTCACCGGCAACATCAAGGTCGAGTTCCTGCATTAGGTCGAGATAGTCCAGGTACTGGTCCGTGATGAGAGCAATTGGAATATCATAGACGCTGACTTGGTTGTTCTTAATCAGGTAGAGCAAGAGGTCCAGCGGTCCTTCAAAATTGGCCAGCTTGACCGGATAGTCCGGCAGAATCGACTCGAAGTCGCTAGGGGCTTTCATAGCCTAATCCGACGGCAGCACGCACATCCTTCATGGTCTTACGAGCAATCGTACGTGCCCGACTAGACCCATCCATGACGATCTCACTGAGGAGACCAGGTTGGCTCATGATCTCATTACGGCGCTCACGCATCGGGGCAAGCACCGCGTCGACGGCTCGTACGAGACACTCCTTGACCTCGACATCACCGACCGTGCCGGCTCGATACCGCACCTTGAGTTCATCGACTTCGGCCGTATTGGGGTTGAACGCATCATGATAGATGAACACCGGGTTACCCTCGACCGTGCCAGGGATATCGGCACGGACCCGTTTCGGGTCTGTATACATCCGCATTACCTTCTTACGGACGGTGGACGCGTCGTCTGATAGATCGATAGTGTTTCCGTAGCTCTTGCTCATCTTGCGATTATCAAGTCCCGGCAGCCTAGGAAAGCGTGTGAGGAGCGGCTGAGGCTCGGGAAACAGATCGCCGAACAGACCTTGAAAGCGCCGGATGACCTCCCTCGTCAGCTCGAGGTGAGGGACCTGGTCCTCACCCACCGGCACATACTGAGCGTGATAAATCACGACATCAGCCCCCTGTAGCAGCGGATATCCCAGAAACCCGAGCGTAGACAAGTCGCGGTCCGAAAGCTGTTCGACTTGTTCCTTGTATGTCGGAACGCGCTCGAGCCACGGAATCGGGACGACCATCGACAGCAGAAGATAGAGCTCCGCGTGCTCGGGAACCAACGACTGGACAAATAAAGTAGACCGATCCGGATCGACACCCGCCGCGATCCAGTCGGCCACGTTGTCGAGCGCGTAGGTCGTCAGCTCCTTGGTGTTGCCGTAATCACTGGTCAAGGCATGCCAGTCGGCAACAAAGTACATACAGTCGTAGTCGGCCTGAAGCTCACAGTAGTTTCTGAGCGCCCCCGCCAGGTGCCCTAGATGCAACCTGCCGGTTGGGCGCATCCCCGAAACGACTCTTGGTTTTACCGTGTCAGCACCCACGAGAGAAACAAATACGGCGGCGTTATGAGCCTGCCAAGCGCGCCGGTTAGTAGCAAAGCATACAAGAGCAGGAACCCCCAGGGTCGAATGAAGCGATCGAACGCATCGGCCAGACCCGACGGAAGTAGACCGGCGAGAACGTTCCCACCGTCAAGCGGCGGCACCGGGACCATGTTGAACACTGCCAGTAACAGATTAAGCTCGAATGCGGTGGCCGCGATACTCCACACCGGAAGACCCGATCCAATCCCAACCTCGATCGGGCTAACCTGAACTGTCCGCATGACCACCGATGCTACTGAGGCGAGCAGTATATTGCTTACGGGCCCGGCCGCCGCAATGTAGAGGAAGTCACGGCGGGGATTCTCCAGACAGCCTCGGTTGACCGGCACCGGCTTGGCCCACCCGATAATCGGGGCTCCCGTCGTAAATGCTACCAGCGGCAAGAGAAGCGTGCCGACGGGATCCACGTGTGCCACCGGATTGAGCGTGAGTCTACCGAGCTGCTTCGCCGTCGAGTCGCCGAGACGCGACGCAGCCCAGGCGTGCGCAGACTCGTGAACAGTCAGAGAGAAGATCAGAATGGCGAAGATCGTGGCCAGCTGGCCGAGGTCTAGACCCAGCAATACTGGCAGGATACCACCGATCGATAACCTCGGCCGCTCACCCCAGCCTGGAACGATCCGCGAAATGCTCAATCACCGCACCGGCCACCTTGGCTCCAACGATGGGCACTAGTTCTTCCCGGGTGGCCCGTCCAACCTGCGTCACGCTTCCAAAGTGTTCTAGCAGGACACGTCGCCGTTTGGGACCAATTCCAGCCACGACGTCCAACTCCGACTTCAGATCGCGCCTCATACGGGTCCGGCGGTGGAACGTGACCGCAAAGCGATGAGCCTCGTCGCGGATTTTCTGCACAAGCAGCAAGGCCGCACTATCGCGGGGGATGGCGACCGGATCACGGCGGTCACGGGTAACCAGAAGCTCCTCCCGTTTGGCGATCCCGACCGCTACAAGATTCGAGAGACCTAGCTGCTCGAACGCCTTGTAGGCCGCAGACAGTTGGCCGACTCCCCCGTCAACGATAACCAGATCCGGAAACGGTCCGCCCTGCTCAAGAACCCTCCGGTATCGGCGAAGTACCACCTCTTCCATCGCAGCAAAATCGTCAGGACCCCGTGTCTTTTTACGGTCGCCCCGGACCCGGAACTTCCGATAGTCACGACGGAGCATCCTCCCATCCTCGTTGACGACGAGCGAGCCGACGGTTTCCGCCCCCTGGATCGTCGAGATGTCGAAGCACTCGAGTCGGCGCGGTGTTTTCGGTAGGGCCAACCGATCGCGGAGCTCCTCAAGCGCCGCGCCATACCGCTGCGCGTCGGCACTGTGGCGCGCCTCATATGCCACACCGGCATTCCGGCTAGCCAGCTCGACAAGTCCCCGCTTGTCGCCGCGCTTCGGTACATAGATCCGGACTCGATGTCCCGACCGCTCAGATAGCCATGTCTCGATGTCGACTTGATCCTCAAGAGCCCATGGCAGATGAACCTCGGCCGGTGCCCTCCGTGCCTCGTAGAACTGTTGCAGCGCCGCCCGCACCAACTCGACCTCTCGATCGGACGTTTCGGTAGCCTCATCTGTGACCAGCTCAACGCGCTCTACGACCCGACCGCGCCGGACTTGAAACACCTGGATCACTGCACCCAATGGACCGACTTTGAGACCGAACGTGTCGCGCTCCCCAAGCCGCGGACCTGCCATTTTCTGCTGCCGGTCGCGCAACGTTTCCACGGTGCGGATTGTGTCTCGATACTGGGCCGCCATCTCGTACCGCTCTTCCGTAGACGCGGTCAACATTTGCGCACGGAGATCCTCGAGGAGTTCGTCGTTCCGACCCTCCAGAAACAATCGCGTCCGCTCAACCGCCTGGGCGTACTCCGAGTGATTGCAAATCGATTCGACACAGGGCGCCAAGCATCGCTTAATGTCGTACTCAAGACATGCCCGACCCCGCTGCCCGTTGATTACTTCGTTACAGGACCGGATCCCAAACAAGCGATGAGTCAGTGACATCGTCTTACGCGCAAAAGTCGCGGGAAGAAAGGGCCCTGCGTAGAAGGTGCCGTCTCGCTCGACCCGCCGGGCCACGAGCACTCTCGGAAACGCTTCCGTGGTTGTGATCTGAAGGTAGGGATAGTTCTTATCGTCGCGAAGCAAGATGTTGAAACGTGGGGTTCGTTGTTTGATAAGGTTGTTTTCGAGGGCGAGCGCCTCGACCAGCGAATCGGTCACGATGACTTCCAGACGCGTGACGTCCTCCAGCAAGGCATCGGTTTTGGGGTTCGACCCGTAGGCACCGAGATAGCTCCGGACCCGGTCTCGCAGTACGCGGGCTCGCCCGACATACACCGTCTCTCCGGCCGCGTTGAAATAAAGATACACGCCCGGTTGCTCGGGTAAACGTCCGATCTGATCCTTCAGATCCCGAATCGCCATGAGCTACACTGCTGCGTTCATTGAGCGAAAATTCCAACCCCTTTAGAGATTGTATCGTTCGGCGTTCAGTTTCAAGAGGCACAACCGGAAACACGAGTATCCTGCCTCTGATATTTGATATATGGCACACTCGGCTACGCGAACCACGTTGCAACCCACCGTGCAGCGTGAAGTAGCGCGAGAAACAAACTCATGACGTTTACCGGAATGATCGGCACGGCGTGTATGTTCCCGCTCCGCGCCATCGTCGACGCGTGCGTGCTTATTCGGATTCATCCGAATGCTCTGACGTTCATCGGAGTTATCGTGAACGCGATCTCGGCGTGGGCTCTCGGCGTGGGCGAGTTCCTGACCGCCGGTGTCATCATGGTGTTCGCCAACATCTTTGATTTCATTGACGGCAAGGTGGCGGAGCGCACGAATCTCTCGTCAGCTTTTGGCGGATTTTGGGACTCGGTGATGGACCGGTTTTCAGACATCTTACTCTTCATCGGACTGCTGTATCTCTACACTGAGACTGGGCGATCGGACTACGTGATGATCACGGCATTGGCGCTGATGTTCTCGGTCATGACGAGCTACACGAGAGCGCGTGCAGAATCTCTGATCGCCAGGTGTAAGGTCGGATTTATGGAGCGCCCTGAGCGAATCGTGCTGTTTATGATCGGCGCCTTCACCAATCGGATGGCCGCAGTCCTCTGGGTCATCCTCGTCCTGTCGGCCGTGACGGTCGTCGACCGAATCTATTTCACGTGGCGTGAACTTCGAACCGGACCGAGTGAACTGCATCCGGAAGTAAAAATGACGCTCAGGCGCGTCATCGCGCTGCCTGTACTTGCCGTGTGGCATGCACTATTTTGGACATTCGACCGGGCCACCTGGCAATACGACCTGATGGTTATTGCCATCCTCGCTTTTGTCTGGATCACTCCTCCCGGATGGCTCGGCGACCCGACCGCTCTCGGCCCCGGGCTGATTGGGTTTTTCCGTGAACCCGGATCCTGATTAGCGCTCCTCCTCTCGACTTACGACCATCCAAGCCCCAAGACCGTCGACCGACAATTCTCGATGTTCCTAAACCACTTCCCGCTCGTCACCTCCGAGGTCAAAAATCTTCATCGTAAAGTGCAGATCGTGGCTGTCGATCTTGTCACGCAGTAGCCGGCGAACCCCACCGTAGTGCTCATGCGGCACGTTCAGATGCCGCGCCAGGCTGCGGAGGCGGTAGATGATCACAAGCGTGAGCTCGCGCTCCTCTTTCCAACTCAATCCCCCGATTTGTTCGTAGGGTACAAATCGCGAATCGGTCCAGATGCCGTTTTTATACAAACCACGCTTGATCCGAAAACACATCGGCCAGAGATAAGCGTAGTAGAACAACATCATCAACTCACCGAACCCGCTCATCAGCGGCTGGCCCCGCACGACGAACTTGACGACGAGTAATACACCGAAGACAACGCCGAACCCAAGAAAAATGCCGTAATACGGTGGCTTACGGGCCGACCAGGTCAGCAGCGCGGTGGCGCGATACCGATAAAACCGCAGCAATTGGACGACGGTCCACAGGTTGGCGACGAGAAACCCAAAGCCAAGACCGGTTAACGCGACATCGAGAATATTCGAAAAATCGATCTCGTTCACCGCGTACCTGCTAGTGTCCTCACGCTAACCACAGGGTCCGCTTGGGTTAGGCTCGACCTTGATACTCTCCGGACTCTGTGCTGACTCGAATGGTGTCACCCACCGACACGAACGGCGGCACCTGAACCACCAGGCCGGTCTCGAGCGTTGCCGGCTTCAGCTGTGCGCTGGCAGTCGCACCCTTGATCGCCGGCGTTGTGTCGCTGACCACCAATTCAACGTTAAGTGGTAGCTCGATACCCACCGGCTCGTCCTCGAACAGCTGAACCGTGATGACAGAGTCAGACAAGAGATAGTGCACCGCGTCGCCGAGGGTCTCGGCGGTAAGGTGGGTCTGCTCGTAGCTCTCGGTATCCATGAAGTGATAGGCGTCGCCGTCAGCGTACAGAAACTGCATATTGCGTGAGTCGAGAACGGCCCGCTCGACACTGTCCTCCGACCGAAACTTGTGGTCGTTAAGCGAACCGCTCCGGATGTTCCGAAATTTGGCCTGGACGAACCCATGGCCCTTCCCGGGCGTCAAATGATTAATCTCGAGGACGCGGAGTAGATCCGCGTTCATCTTGATCAGCATGCCTTTTCTCAGTCGGGTCGCCTGAATCGAAGCCATAACAGCAGCCGATCGTACCATAGCTCCCGGAGCTGATAGCGGTAGAATAAGAAGGGGTGTCGGCAGCCCCCTTGAAGTGTAACTGATGCGCACCAGTATCGTGGTTCTTGGATCGCTACTCTTCCTGGCAGGTATGGCCGGAGGTGTCGTCCTCACCGGCCGACTCCAGACGCAAGCGGCCAGCCATGTAGGAGCGGCGGCGGCGACGGATGTGCCGCTCGCGTTCGCGGCTCAACCTGCCACTCCAGCGCCGGCGTTGGGACTGGTCGGCGGACCGGATTTCACCCTGATCGCGGAGGCCACGATTGCAGCCGTGACCAATATTTCATCGCGTCAGGTCGTGCAACGGCGCACCGGCTTCGCGAACGATCCATTTTTTCGATACTTTTTCGGTGACAGACCGGGTCTCTCCGGTTATCAAGAGCGACAGAGTCTCGGGTCGGGCGTTATCGTGACGAACGACGGCTACATCCTGACCAACGCCCATGTGATCGGTGTCCAAACGGCTGGCGTCACCGTAACGCTCGCCGACAATCGCGAGTATCAGGCCGCTGTGGTCGGGCGCGACGCCTCGACGGATATCGCCCTCTTGAAGATTGAGACGGAGAACCTCCCCATCGTGCCATTCGGCGACTCATCGTCGCTGAGAATCGCTGAATGGGTACTGGCGGTTGGAAACCCTTTCCAGTTGAACCAGACTGTGACACTCGGCATCGTGAGCGCGGTGGGGCGGGACAATCTTGGTGTGGCGCGATACGAAGACTTCATCCAGACCGACGCCGCGATCAACCCTGGTAACTCTGGGGGAGCACTGGTCAATTCTCGCGGGGAACTGGTCGGGATCAATACTGCTATCTTCAGCGAGAGCGGTGGCTATCAGGGCGTTGGGTTCGCAGTGCCAAGTAATCTAGCTAAACGAGTCATTGAGGAGCTGATCGAGTTCGGCGAGGTCCGGCGAGGTTCGTTCGGCTATGTCGACGTGCGCCAGATGTCCCCCCGGCTCGCTCGTGAGCTTGGAGCACCCGACACAGGGGGGGTGGTCGTCTGGCAGATACACCAGGACTCAGCAGCCGCCCGGGTCGGTATTGAGCCGGGAGATGTGATCGTCGCGTTCAACGGCCAGCCGGTCGACGACCCGGCTGCTTACCTACGGCTCTTGTCCGATTCCCCTATCGGCAGCACCGTTACACTGGAAGTCATCCGCGCCGGAGAGCAGACATCGTTCGAGGTGCCGGTCTTGCGGGCTCGTCCGCGCTAGCGAGTTGGTGATACTCGCCGGGACACCGCCGGGCTATCCGACGCCAGGCATCTCCATCGGCGGCGCGCGGCGACCCGAATACCGATTCGCGGCGTCCAGTGAGTGGTCCGCGTGAACCCCCAGTCGGCAATAAAGAGCCGGTTACCGGTCAGGTCGCACCGATTGTGGGACAGCGAGACCCCGAACGCCCGGGTCAGGTTCCCTGGACCGCGGCATAAGTCGTGCTCGCCTGACGACGTTCTCTCTCGCCTCTGCTGCATCAGGTGACGCCCCTGGATCGGTTCCACCGCTCGAAACAGCACGGCCGCCGGCATACCCTCGGGCTCAGTCACTGCGTTCACCAAGTAGTGCATCCCGTAGTTCAGATAGACATACGCCTGCCCCGGTGACCCATACAACGGAGCGTTCCGACCAGTAAACCCTGATGCCGCGTGGCAAGCAGCGTCGCTCTCGCCGATATAGGCTTCAACCTCAACGATCGCTCCGGCTGTGGTGCCAGACGGCGAGACGTGAACCAGCACCTTCCCAATCAAGTCGCGCGCCACATCCAGGGTCGGCCTGACGTAGAAGTCCCGGGGCAGCGGAGGACCCAGACTCGAGGTCGGCGAGCCGCCACCCGCCATGGACGGTAGGCCTTGTGCCCTACGAGTCTGCATACGCATGGGTTCGCCCCGCCGCCAGCACCGGCTGTAGGTATCGCCCTGTGTGAGACTCAGCGTTTTCTGCCACGGCCTCGGGGGGACCGGCAACCATGAGTCTCCCACCCGCCTCGCCGCCCTCCGGCCCCAGATCGATTACCCAGTCGGCCGTCTTAATCACGTCAAGATTGTGCTCGATGACCACGAGCGTATGCCCGGCCTGGAGCAGTTTTCGAAATGCCGTCAGTAGTGTGGCAATGTCATCGAAGTGGAGCCCCGTCGTCGGTTCGTCGAGGATGTAAAGCGTTCGGTTTCGGCTGTGGGACGTCAGATGTGAGGCGATCTTGATCCGCTGCGCCTCTCCACCCGACAGCGTCGTCGCCGGCTGTCCCAGCCTCACGTACCCTAATCCGATCTCGTCCAGCACCTGGAGGCGCCTAACAACTTTAGGGACCGTGCCGAAGAAGGCAAGCGCTTCGCGTACCGTCATGTCGAGCACCTCGTCGATGCGACGTCCCCGGTACTGAACCGCAAGCACCTCGGGCTTAAACCGCTGCCCATCGCAGTGCTCGCATGGGAGAAAGACGTCGGCGAGAAACTGCATCTCCACTCGAACCTCGCCTTCACCCTCGCACGCGTCGCAACGACCGCCCGGCACGTTGAATGAGAAGTGACCGGCCTTCAAGCCGCTGGCTTGTGCTTCCTTCGTCGAGGCGAACAGCTCCCGGATAGGATCGAACGCTTTTAGGTACGTGACGGGATTCGACCTCGGTGTCCGTCCGATCGGAGCCTGATCGACCAACACGACGTTGCTAACCAGCTCTACACCGTCCAACCGCTCATGGCTACCGACCCGTTTGTCCCATTCGCCTTTGGCCTTCTTGATGGCGGCATACAGGACATCGTGGACCAGGGTCGACTTACCTGAGCCGCTGACTCCCGTCACACAGGTCAGCATATTGATCGGGATCTCGACGTCGACCGACTTCAAGTTGTGCTCGGTCGCCCCGACCAGCCGCAACGCCTGTGACTGCGGTAGGCGCTTTCGACGGGTGGTCGGCAACGGAATCGCAAGCTCGCCGCGCAGGTACTTCGCCGTGAGAGACGTCCGCTCATCCTTGAGTCGCTCGTACGGGCCGGCGTAGATTACCTTTCCCCCACGCGTTCCGGCACCCAGACCAAGATCGACCAGATAGTCTCCGGCACGAATAATATCGGCGTCGTGCTCGACCACCATGACGGTGTTGCCTTGATCGCGCAGTTCTCGAAGGATCCGCATCAGTCGTTCATTGTCACGCGGGTGCAGCCCGATGGACGGTTCGTCCAGGACGTAGAGCGTGCCGACCAGTGCCGACCCCAGGGACGTCGCCAGATTGATTCGTTGGGCCTCACCGCCGGACAGCGTCGACGACAACCGGTCCAGCGCAAGGTATTCCAATCCAACGTCATTCAGAAATGTCAGTCGTCGTCGAATCTCACGGATGATTCTCTCGGCGATGGCCGCTTCTTTTTTGGTTAAATCGAGCTCGTCGAAAAACTGCCGTGCCCGAGTAACGGTCAGGCCGCAGAGGAAATCGATAGTTTGATCGCCCACCCGCACATCGCGGGCTTCTTGACGCAGCCGCATTCCGTCGCATTCCTGACAGACGACGTAGCCGCGATACCGACTCAGGAAGACGCGAACATGGACCTTGTATTTTTTTCGCTCCAACCCTCGGAAGAACCCTTTGATGCCCAGATAGCCCGCCTCGTCGCCCTCAACGATAAAGCGCCGCTCATCCTCGGTCAGCTCCGCCCACGGAACATTCATCCGGATACCACGTTTCCGTGCGGCCTTCTTTAATCCAGCCAGGTGTGACCGGTAGTATGGCTTACTCCATGGCTCGATGGCATCCTGATTGACCGACTTCGTCGGGTCTGGCACAACAAGATCGAGATCTAGCTCAATGACGTTGCCAAACCCATGGCAGGTGGGACAGGCACCAAACGGATTATTAAAAGAGAACAAGCGAGGTTGCGGCACTTCATAATGGATTCCGCAGTCCCCGCACTCGAACAGCTCACTGAAGAGGTGAACGGCCGGGTCGGCCACCGCCAGATTTCGCGTCGCGCCGGTAGAAGGGTGCACCGCCGGCTCGACCTCGAGGGCAAACGACTTCCCTCCACCCTCGAGATAGGCCGTCTCCACTGAGTCGGTGATGCGGCTAAGGTTCTCCGACCCAATCTTGACTCGATCGACAACGACACGTATCGTCGACTGTCCCTCCAGCATCGTGACGTCGATCTCCTCGAGAGACATCGCCTGAGCACCGACAACCACACGACGAAATCCTTTCCGATGCAAGCCGTCGAACACTCTTCCGATAGACGATGTCGGCCAATGTTTAGCCGTCTCCGACTCATTCACTCCAGTGCGGTCATGCCCTGAGCCGTCACCCGGTATGGCGGCCGTGTCGACGACCGGCATCTCGAAGCCGATCAAGAGCCGCGTACCCTCGGGAAGCGCAGCAAGCCTGCGTGCCGCCACCTCCGCGCTGTCGCGAAAGACAGTCTTCCCACAGCCCCGACAAATCGTACGCCCGATCCTGGCATACAGGAGTCTCAAGTAGTCATGTATCTCGGTGGTCGTGCCAACGGTGGAACGAGGATTGCGGATACTGTTCTTCTGGCGAATAGCTATGGCCGGACAGATCCCATTGATCTCATCGACGTCCGGTTTCTGCATCCGTTCCAGAAACTGCCGCGCATACGCCGACAGCGATTCAACGTAGCGACGCTGACCTTCGGCGTACACGGTGTCGAAGGCGAGTGACGACTTACCGGAACCACTCACGCCAGTGATGACGATAAGCGTCTGCTTCGGCAGCGTCAGGTCGATATTCTTGAGATTGTGGGTACGCGCGCCCCGGATGGTGATTTGGCCGTTCCCGTTGGCTATTAAGGCCATCATCTCATCACGTCGCCACGGTGTGAACTCCTTCCGTGACAGCAACCACCAATTTTATACTAGGTGTGCTGTCGCCACCACGGCGTTCCACTTCACGATTCTCACTGCTTTCCACATGGTCTTCGGTCTCTTGAGTCTGGTCACCGCTCTTGTGATTTTGACCGTGTTCGGAGGCATGGCTAGTTCAGTCGGGTTCGCAGCAGGCGGCAAATCCGACACATCACTTATGGTTCCATCGGCAGCGTGCTCACGCTGGCGCTTTCGATACCCTGAATCATCGACCGCTGGAGTCTGCTCAAAAGAAAGAACTGGGCGCGGATCTTAATAGTAGTGCTCTCCGCCCTCGACCTGATCAACATCGCGATCAGGATACTGCGTGAAATATACCGATTGCGAGTATTGCTTTCGCGAGATACAGAGCGACTGTTCATGGCACTTTCACCACGCGTCGCGCCTGACAAGTCGCCGTAACGCATGGCTTTAGACCTTCGTGTGCTAAGATTTTGTGTTTCCGCTCACGCCCAAGATGCCGACGTAGCTCAGCTGGTAGAGCAGCTGATTCGTAATCAGCAGGTCAGCGGTTCGAGTCCGCTCGTCGGCTCCATTTTTCCCTAATAAAACCGACCGTTTTGGATCGGCCGACGCTGGGTCAGCTGGCAGATCTGACGTTTTGTGCGACGTTTGTGCGATATTTCCAGGAAACCCTTGCCGCTGATGAGCTTCCAGCCGTGTCAAGGCGTCAGCCAGTCGCGTTGTCGCACTCCGCAGGTAGCGGCTCATAGTGGTGATGTTGGCCGTCCCCGGGGCGTGGGCAGTCACCGTCCCAGCTACGTCGACGCTCGCCACCGATGAATTACTCGATTTCCATGAGGCGTTCACACTCGCGCTGGTGCCATCGCTATAGGAGGCAGTCGCCGTGCCGGTCGCCGAGTTCCCAACGCTCAAAGTGATCGCGGAGGAGCTGAGCGAGAGGCTCGTGACTGTTGGTGTCGGTGCGGTCGTTGTGGTTGGCGCGGTCGGGGACGAGTTTCCGCCACAGGTCACCGTGACCACGGTAGTAATGACGGTCGCCAGAAAACCGATGCGGCGAGTGGCCACATCTATCTCTTTCCACTCACGACGACGCGGAGACCAGTTCTACTCGACAGTGACGCTCTTGGCGAAGTTACGCGGCTCGACTGAAGCAGGACCAGCTTGAGGAGGCTCAGGTGTCTCAGTGCACGCAGCGGCCCCCACCAGTAACGCGACCATCCCCGCGAGTGCCAATCGACGGAGTATTGAAGGAGCCATGCCGGTCAGCCCTACGGTAATATCGCACGCAAGTCCATATCGAAGCGCTCCCCAGGGTGCAACAAGTAATACGGTTTCTCACCCGCCTCATACGCACGGGTTCGATCGTGAACCGCCACCACTCCGAGTCCGATGACCTTAAACGTATCTCCCGTCACGACCACAGCCGTCCTTTCCGATATTCCGATACCGAGTAGTTCTGGGTTTTGGTCAATTACCGGCACGAGATCGTCCCAACGGTTTCGCGTATCGACGTGCTGGTCAACGGCAGACCGACGAAGGAACGTGAACCCACGCTGATGGTTAACTTCATCAGTCATGACGATATCCGGTCCGCTGGTGTCCCCTCTCACCAAATACGTGCCCTGGATCGTTGCGCCGGCTGAACTCCCCCCTATAACACCGCCTCGTTCCAATACTTTGTGAAACTCCTCATAGGTCCGTGTACCAGCGTATGAATCGACAATTCTCCACTGCCGTCCTCCATTGAACCAGACCGCGGTTGCCTGCCGCAGTACAGCAACAAATTCCTCGCTGTCAGCAACGGCCGTGTCGTGTGTATGTAGCATCGAGACGTTCGAGACCCCCAAATCTCTCCACGGCGCCAAAACCAGAGCCTCGTCGTAGACACGGACACTTCCCTCTTTGTCGTAATTCCCGCCAGCCGTTGGTACGACGACAAACATTCCGTCACTGACCCCGCCACCAAGCTCAATAAACCGTTCCAAGATCGCTGTACCACGGGTCGAGCCACCGCCAGCAATAACGAGCGTTCCGTTCGGCGGTCCGTAATTAGGGTTATCTTGAGCCGCCGCGGGTGGCGACAGACCAACGGCAAGAATCGCAGCAGCGATGAGCTGTGAACGAAGTCGAATCATTACATTCCTAGCCTACCGCGGGCGGGCAGTTCAACGGGGACGGGAGTAACGGCTCGCACAGGTGCGCCGCCTCTCATTCGCGGGCGTGGAAATCTTCATAACGTGACACGGGTGCCAGCTTCTGAAATTGTTAGCTAAGTACGAGAAGGCCCAACCGACATTAACGAGTCAAAGCACAGGAATTGGCTCGCCATTAAACACCCTTGTCGCGCCACCGCCGATACTAATGCTGAGGTGTCGCTCTGACCCAACGAGCCAGACATGTCCCAGTTCGAAACCGAAACCGAGGTGTGGCCCTCGATCTTCATCCATACCGATGCCATCCTCTTCTTGCAACACTGGAGCTAAGCCCGAAAACACTCCAACCCTTGGTCCTAAATAGAATCCTCTGAACGCCTTACCGTTTGGCTAATAGCGCAACGCCCTATTGAGACTGTAGAAGCCACTACCATCACCCCAAGGAAGTCTTGTGCCAGACAGACCAATCGTGGCTCTTTCCGTAGCCTTACACTCGTACTTGCGGTTGTACCACGGCACCAAGATCAACCCAAACGAATTCGCCGATATGACTTGGTTACGGGTGTCTGACTCACCACCCGTGGACTCTTGCGCGAACCCAGTCACCGTTAGAACCCCAAGCAGAGCTGCGAGAACGGCAACGAGACGAAAATAACGGCCAACCATAGACTTGCCTCTGATCACCGAAATAAACGACGAACACCTAGCCTACCGTGGCGCGTCAAGCCGCTCAACGGGGACTTGAAGCAGGGGTCTCAGGAGCCTCTGTCGCTCAACGCTAACCAGCTTCTGGTAATCTGATTCTCCTCTGTCGTAAAGCATGCCACGATCTGTAAACACTGCCTATATGGCAAGTTTTATCACCTCCATTTCTAAACAGAAAGTAAACTAGTGTCTCGTCTTCTTATGCGGAGGAGTTTCATGACCTGTCGCCACACACGTTGTCTTGCCGCAGTTGTGCTTGGCACTGCTGTACTCAGTGTGCCAATCCCCGCACAGCAAGAGCCAATACCCCAGCAAGTCACGTACACTCGCTCACAGACCGCGCGAGTAAATGCTGTGGCCCCACAGGCCCTGGGTACAACCGTCCAGAGCCCTGATTTCGTACCCGTTACGGACGAAATGTTGTTGAACCCAAGCCCAGATGACTGGCTCATGGTGCATCGCACCTATGACTTTCAAAGTTTTAGTCCACTCGATCAGATCAACCGCGATAATGTCGGCGATCTCCGCTTGGCCTGGATGCGCGCGATGGATGAGGGACCGCAACAGATCCGACCGCTCGTTTACGACGGCGTGATGTATATCGCTCACCCGAGCAGCGATCATATCCAGGCTCTCGACGCCACCACTGGTGACCTCATCTGGGACTATCAGCGCGCCTGGCCTGATGATCTTCGAGAGTTCTCCCAATTCGGTGGACGCACCAGAAATTTGGCGATTTACGGTGATTACATCTTTCACTTGTCGGCGGACGCGTACCTCCTCGCAATTGATGCCCGAACGGGAGAACTCGCATGGGAATCGGAGATGGCCGACTACCGCGATGGTATTACTCACTCGTCGGGCGCCATGATCATCAAAGGTCAAGTCGTCAGCGGGCGGACGTGCAGCCCATCCAGTCTGGAGCCACGCTGCTTCATTGCCGCGCACGACCCGTCCACTGGGCAGGAGAAATGGCGGACGTACACCGCGGCCGGTGCCGACGACCCAGGCGGAGACACCTGGGGCAACGTCCCGACATCGGACCGTGTCCATGTCTCCCCGTGGGGTCTCCCGGGGAGCTACGACCCAGAGTTAAACCGTATTTTTTGGGGCATCGCGGTGCCCCTACCCTACCCGCGGCTCGTGCGGCGTGGCACCTGGGATGTTGGTAACCGGACTCCGTGCGAACTCTACTCCAACTCCACGTTGGCTATGAACGCGGATACGGGAGCGATCGATTGGTACTACCAATACCTGCCGTGTGACGATTGGGATGAAGACTTCGTGCAGGAGAGAACGCTCATCGACACGGTGATAAATCCAGATCCTGAAGCTGTGCGCTGGATCAATCCCAAACTTACGGGAACGGCAGAGGAGCGCAAGGTCGTTGTGGTGATGGGAGAACCCGGTGGTCTGTTCGTTAACGATCGAGAGACTGGCGAATTCCTGTGGGCCACACCATTCCCTTACACTGACACCGAACGGTTCGTGATCAGCGATATTGATGTCGAGACTGGCGCCGTCTATATCAACATGGATCTCGTCGCTCGTGAAAATGGTCAGCGAGTTGTCGTCTGTGGCCACAACATTAAAGGCTGGTGGTCATGGTCGTACAGCCCGGTGACGGGGCTGCTCTACGTTCCGATCAACCGGTCATGCCTCGACCAGACGACCAACGAGCGGAGCGTGTCGGGTGCAAGTCCACGCTTTTCGATTCCAGAACCTGGCCTCGAAGATGATGGCGATCTGACGGAGGTCTGGGCAGTCGACATCTCAACCGGCCGAAGGGTGTGGCGATATGGGCAGCGGGCACCTAATGCGGGAGCGACGCTCGCCACAGCCGGTAACGTCGTCTTTTTCGGCGATTCGAACAGACGGTTGCGTGCATTTGACGCCGCCTCGGGTGACATCCTCTGGGAGACGATCCTCGGGAGTCAGATCAGTGGGCACCCGGTAACGTACGCGGTCAATGGGCAACAGTATCTGACCGTACCTGTCGGTGGGTTCGGAGACAGAATTAGGACCTACGCGCCCGAACTCGAAGCGCCGGTCGGAAGCAACATGCTGGTAACGTTCGCGCTGCCAGACTGATCGACTCACTCTCTACCTCACGAGAGCATCAGGCAATCGCAGGCAAGGGTGGGCCGTCGACGATCGACTCCGCGACACTCGCCCGAACGCTCTGGCTGATATCAACGGGCATAACCAACAGGTAACCCCAGGGCAGATCACTCCCGTCCCACGTCAATACTGGAGGCTCCAGAAGCCCTCCCAAGTGGGGCCGATCAGAGCTCATCCGGCATTCCATATCTCATGTGGAAGTCGGCAAGTTTAATGCTGAATTCTTCTGCAGCTAGAAACTGCTCGTCACTCATGTTGGGTTGTTCGCGATTCTTGTACCATTCAGCGTAGGTATCTAATTCGCTGGAATAACTCTCATAGTGGCTTGAGTAGGTTTTTACATCGACTCTGGGGTTGGAGTCGCGTACGTGGAAAATCATTTCCCTAAACCAACCATCCCCAATACCCGCAATCGCTCCCCCGGGGCCCAATGCTTGGCCCGCATCCAGCCCAGCCTGGCCCCGGATTTGGAAATCAGCCAGAATCTGATACACCTCATGCCCATTGTCGTTTTCGTCGATCCTGATGGCCTGCCCCGGCTGATGACCACTCAGAACCATGAATACTTGATCTGTTTTACGAATAAACTCCTGCCATAGCTCCTCAGCACTATTATTTTCTCCGGGGTCTACCCAGGCTAGATCCATCTCGGCGGGCAGTCGCTCGCCACGACTGTTCAGATAATCATGCGTTGAAATAATTGTTGGCAGTCCAGCGTATTCATCGACGACGTCCTGTGCCCAAGCAATCACGTCATCTCCTGCCTGCAGTTCGAAAGCTAGGTGCAAGAATTCGTATCCACCTGCTGAAAACACTTGGGCACTACTTTCACCACCCTCAAACCCACTTACATACCATTCCCTGTCTCGGAAGAAGTCCGTATCACTGCCGAAAGCCATGCGAAAATTGTTTAACCCACCGACATGCAGCATAGAATTTATTGGCACGGGTCCTACAGGGGAGTTTGAATCGCTCCCTTCCGAGTTTGCCGCTGGACCGGCAACAGCCCACCACGCATCATAATCATGATTACCTGGTGCTACTCCAAAGGGGATTCCTTCATCGCTAATCAGTTGATACCCCTCGATGGCTTTGGGTATCTCAAACCTCAATGTGCCTTCAGGATGGATGACTCGTTCGAATCCCGTCTCAATGTTTCGCAGTGCCTCTATCCCCCGCGCCACATGTCCTGGATCTGTATCGCTGGTTACATGCTGCCAAACATCACCCACAGAGGCCACAAAGGCGACGTCGCCTCCATTTGACACGCTCCTCGCAGCAATGTGTTGCATCTGGTCAATGAAAATTTCACTGCTATCAATCGCGAACCCTTTAGTCTTTTGCCGCGTAAAGTCGACTGCATTTTGAGTGTCTGGAATCATGATGATTGTGAACGCCTCATCACGTGTGACTGCATTGTCAACAGAACAACTGAATGCGGTGCAGCACAGAAGTACTGTCAAAAGGTTTCTCATTTTTTAGCCTTTCATCGCGCAGCTACTGGGCTCCCGCGTACTCCGACAAGACCAGAAGCCGTCACCACGTGGTAGCGGAGCTTCGTATCGGTGACTTGCCAGACCTGGCCATGCCACCCTCTCAGATGAGACCGAAAACTTGAGAGTGACCAAGTCGGATGTCTAGCTGAAGAACCATGGGGTGTGTCCAGGTCTATTGGGGCAGACTAGGCGCGTTCAGCCAACTACCTCTTTACAACGGTGGCGTACTTTCAGGTAGCTTACGGTGCTTCGAAGCAGCCTCGTACGCTGAGGCGAGCTTAATGAGTGTGGGTTCGCTAAAAGGACGCCCTAAGAATTCGAGCGCGATGGGTAGGTTGCTCTCGGTGAAACCTGCAGGAACGACCAGCCCCGGAAATCCGGTTTGCGACGACAGAGCGTTGTCCGCTTCGCGATTGCTCCACCCATCCTTGATTTTGGTGGCCGGAAACGTCTTGAAAGGAAATACCAGGGCGTCGAGTTGGAACTCTTCCATCAGGCTGAGCAAGGCTTTCCCCATCATCTCGCGATTCTTTATCCGCGCGAGATAGTCCGGGTTAGAGTCGAGATCGTCAACAGTGTCTCGATCGCGCAAACGTTCAAGATGTTCTGGGTTCGCAGCGATCATCTCCGTCATGTCCTCATAAATCGCGTCTGGGCCAAGGCCGGAGAGGTAGTAGTCGGTGGCGGCTTTCTTCTCCCAACTGGTAACCCGCGTCCTTGTGGCGAGACTCAAAAGCGGCAGACCCGTGCTGACCGGATCGATGACGTAGGCACCTGCGCCTGTGAGATCCGCGACCGCTGTTTCAATGAGGGCTAATGCCTCTTCGTGGATCGGACCCGACCGAAACATGTCACGCAGCACGCCGATGCGGGCACCCTGTAGTCCGTTTTCAGGATCGACAAACTGCACATATCCACCTTCTGGAATTTTTCCGCGCGAGGCCATCGTGACAAGATCCTCCGGATCGAATCCGGCGACCGCCTCGAGCGTGGCAGCCATATCGTAAACACTGCGAGCCATCGGACCGCCGCGCTCGTGCGTGAGGGCATTCATGATCATGCCGGTACGACTGACCAGACCCAAGGTCGGAGCGAGTCCAACCAAATTATTCTCCGAGGTCGGGTTCCGAATGGATACGCCGGTTTCGCTGCCGAAACCCACCTGCGCGAAAGCCGCTGCGATGCCTGCACCGGAGCCCGAACTAGAGCCACCCGGCACGTACTCCAAAGCATAGGGATTGAGGGTCTGTCCACCCAACGTACTCGCACCCCATGGAGCTTGGGCGAACCAGTCACTCAAGTTTGTCTTACCTAAAATGATACCGCCGCTCTCGCGCAGCTTGCGTGCAACCCAGCCGTCCCGCCAGGGCGTGGAACCCTCCAACCCAACAAAACCTCCGGTTGTCGGCTGACCTTCCACGTCGAAGAGATCTTTGAGGATAAAGGGGATGCCGTGGATCTTGCTGCGGGGCCCATTCTCGGTCCGTTCCTTATCTAACTCGCGAGCAATCTCCAAAGCGTTTGGGTCCACGTAGATCATCGCATTGATGGCGGGTCCAGCCTTGTCATAGGCCGCAATGCGATCTAGATACATCTGGACTAGAGTTTCCGATGTCAAGGCCCCTGCGTCGAAAGCCGCGTTGACATCCTCGATGGTCGCGGTGGCGAGATCAAACTCCTCAGCGGAGCCTGCTGGGAGCAGCGTCGCAAATGTCAGGATAAAAAACGTGATGATCGTTAGTTTTGTTCGCATATTCTTAGTTTTTAGGAAATCGCACCTTTTTATAGACGACAAACTCGCAACAGTCAATCAACGTTTTCGGATCGCCTGTCCATCAGCAAGCGGCGGCGTCTAGGTTGTTCCGACCGTTTGGTGTCGCGGCATTACGAATCTGCTGCTTTTGTTGTGATAGCTTTACCGAACATGCGGGCGATCGCGTATGTTGTAGCTGGAACTGTTCTACTGGGCGTTAGCTGCCAGAGTGGCCCGAAGCCAACACCCTTTCAGCCGGTCGCCGACACCAGTCTTTTAATGGAAGCGATCGTCGACCCACTCACCGATGTCATCTGGGACGCCGTGGGGACGCAGATAACGCCTGATGGGACCACAGAGATCCGGCCGGAAACAACGGAAGAGTGGAACGCCGTGCGCAACAGCGCACTGACTCTAGCCGAATCTGGCAACCTCTTGATGATGGCACCTCGGGCCGTGGACGACGATGAGTGGATGAAAGCTGCCACGGCGCTCGTCGATACAGGCATGCTAGCTGTCAGTGCGGCCGAAGCTCAAGACGCCGAGCAGCTTTTCGAGGCCGGCAGGCTCCTGTACGGTGTGTGCAGTAACTGCCATCAGAGATACTGGGCCGATGCACTGCTGCTGCCGTGACATCGCCTGCAGACCTTCATCTTCGCGCAGCGGCCACGCGCACCGCACCGATACTTTTACGTGGTTGTAATTCCCGAACGGCTGCCCGGTCTGGAGCTTAGTTCTCTGCAGCGAGATGCTTCCCGAACCACGCGGCCGCCGATGCATTCGCTCGATCCGCGTCCTCACCCGTGAAACCGTGTCCGGCGCCGTCGATCACGAGAAAGTCACTCGACACTCCCTCCTGCTGGAACGCCGCAAAAATTTGTTCGCTTTGGGCAATCGGTACGCGCTCATCCTTGTTGCCATGGATAAGCAGCGTAGGGGGGTCATCTGGCGAAACGTGTCTGATCGGGGAAACGCCAGGCACATCGGCTGCTGTGAACTTCAGTGCCGGATACCTGACCTCTCTCGGACCCTCCGTAACTGATGTGAGCACCGCATCTGCCGGCGGATCGAGATCGACAGGAGGGTAATAAGCCACCACCGCTGCAACCCTATTACTGACGCGGAGAACCGAATCTTCGGCCGTAGGATCTCCCGTGTCCGACGCAAGGCCGATCATTAGGGAGAGATGCCCACCCGCGCTCATACCAGTGACACCCAGCCGGTTTGGGTCGACACCGTACTGTGAGGCGGTCAGACGGATAAAACGCACCGCCCGCCGTACGTCGGGAACTATTTCAGGAATCACGTATCTGGGACTGCTGCCGTGGCGAACGGAAAACACCGTGAGTCCTTCCTTGAATAGTTCCTCGTAAAGCTCCTTTACTCGGGACGACAGCTGTGCCGGAGGCACCCATCGGGAGACCCAACCGCCACTTACGATATGCAGCACGGCGGCACCGTTCGGATTCGACGGTGTGAACACATCGAACGTCAGGGCCATGCCATCCTTGTGACCGTACACAACATCGGGCGTGACGGTGACGAGCTCTTGACCAAACACCGGTACCGACACAGCCAGACTCAACACGACGAACAGTGCAGGAATTAAACGGTTCAACTTCATACTCTCACTCACGATGCGTCCTCCTAACATCTACTCTTGAAAAAAATCACCGGGGTATGCTGTTTTCCAGTGGCTGTATGTAACGACCAAGAACGATCACCGCGAGCCATAGCGTCAACGAGACTCCGGCGCTGAGCTTAGCTCGTAGCGGTGCATCTCCACCTGGTCCAACACCTTCGCAGTCGCGGAAGGCGCCAGTCATGTAGAAGAGCGCAAAGCTTGCCAGCGCCAACAGAACGACCACGATTTTAAGCATGAACGCGATGTTATAAGTGTAGTACGCGGACATCCCAATAAACGCCAAGAGACCCGTTACGACGTTGATGCCGAATCCCGCAAGGCCCCAGGGTACCAATTTGTTCAACGGAGCGATCGGCAGTTGCTTGGCAAATCCCAGCACACGTAAATTCAAGAGTCCTATCGTGCCGACCACAAGCACCAGCCCGACGAAGTGTAACGTCATCATGAACGCCCACCACCACTGGCTGGCGATCATGAGTCGAGTGAACGAGGAAGGTGATGGCTCGAAATTAGCGATGAAGGCTGCCAGGCCGGTATCCTGTAGACCGAACTGAATTTCTGAATGGAGAATCTGTCCACCCGTGTTCCCGGTTCTGGCGAGAAGAGCTACCGTCACTAGCGAAATCAGCAGCACACCCCAGGTCAACCCACGGACCGGCCGCAACGGTCGACCGGACTGCCACAGTCCGATTCCAGCCAGAGCCCCTGTGAGCCCCATGAACCAGACGACTAGCTCTGCAGAGCCTAGGTGCCTCTGGATTAAATCGTTCGAGACTTCGGGGTCTTCCAAGAGTTCGACTTGTGCACCAAACCCGCTGATGAAAGCTGGAATCGTTAACAGTGCCGTGACGACGAAGACGACCAAGCTACTCCGTCTCAGGTCCTGACCATCTACACAAAACGAGAGTAACAGCAGGCCAACACCTACGATCGTACCAACAATCGGGAAGTGGTTCAACAAGAGATGAAAGTGCGAAAAATCCATAAGCCGAGGGGGCCGTCAACACGGCACTGCGTACAACAGGTAGTGACACGTGTAGGCCAGCAAACGGCCTGCCCCGAGGACACTCATCCACGCGAGCAAAGACCAGACCGCCAGCATCCTGCCTCTCGCCACCATGTCCGCCTCATTCAGGCCAGAGTCGTCAAACACACGAGTCTTAATACGAAGCAGGATCCAGATGGCGAACCCGAGGAGCGCAAGCTTGATATAGAAGACAGGGTTCGTCAACGACTTAACCGGGTACACGTACACGAGCAACACACCAGAGGTGACATTCAAAACCAAGCCAAACCAGATGAGGCTGAACCACCGGCGTAGGGGCGCTAGCGGGATGTCACCAGCAACACCGAGAAGACGCAAGTTAATCGCCGCGTTGGGACCAACCACAAGGGACAATCCGAGGGTGTGAAGAAGAAGAATGGGATAGTAACCGATCACTAACGAGCGCGACTCGCGGAGCCATTTACTGAGACCGTACTGCTCGAACGCGTCTACCCATAAAGGGAGCTCCAATTCTTCCTCCTGCTGAACGACGCTACCTTCTACTTACTTGCTTCACTGTGACGACGCATTTCGCACACTGTCCGGCACCGGCACCACAACATACAGATTTCCCACATGTGTCTCGGCCACGGTGATGTCGAGCACCGTTACGCCGTCACGCTTCTCCACAATATGGCCAGGGGTGTACCCCATGATTTGGTCGTCAGCTGGATTGTAGTCCGCATAGTTCTCGTAGATGAATTCGGTCACGACATTGCCCAGTCGAACCTCGATCCGCTCGGCCTGATTGTTTGAATTGAGTGTGGCCTGTGCGGTTGCCCCCTGGACGAACGGAATCGCGAAAGTCACGACCGGCTTGCCTTCCTCCATGACCACCGTGGCATCGGGATCCGCGGCGGCCGCCTTGGGTGCACCCCACGGACCGGCCCAGAGCCGGATGAGTCGCTCGTTGCGGGCTTCCCCATTCGGCGTGGCGGTTCCCTGTCCGTCTACCAGCCCTGCGCCGATCACGTCGGAGTCCCAAGCGAAAATATCTTCACTAGTGCCAGCGAACATGCCACCCGGCCACTGCCCGGTCGAGGCGTTGGCATTTGGTTCGCCTCGAATCTGACCGCTGACAACCTCGATTCCGCTGTGTGGACCATTCGGAAGTGTGCATTCATACTGCGCGCGCATTCCGCTCACCTGGTAGTTGATGCTGGTCCGGTAGTTTTCGAGTTCACACGGTTGTCCTGCCACACGGATCGTTCCGGTGCTCTTCCGCAATTCAAACATCGCGACGTGGTCGAGCTCCTGCCAATTGCGGAGCATGCCCATGTACCACATCCACTTAAACACCACGCTCTTAACGTCACCAGCAGCGGCCAACTCAGGAGTAGGAGGCGGCGCCCCCCCGGTCCCCGCCCACTGCGCCGCTGATGTTTCCGCCCACTGCGCTGCCGCCGGATTCGAGGCGATCGGCAGGAATCCATGGATTCCCGCTAAAACAACGACAACTGGTAACTTCATTCTCATGGGTGTCCACCTGTTCTCGATAAAGACCAAGGAGAGCAATAACACTAATTCATAGCGAAGAGGAGACCATGCCCGTCCCAACCGCGCAAGGATTCAGGCTGAATTGTTGCATCGTACATGTGACCCCATCGGTAACACTAGTGGCGTATCCTGGAGACGGTCACTGCCTCATCGTAATCGTGACACGGAACACCCTCGGCAACGCTTGCCGTCGGATCAGGATTCAACCTCAT